>ERZ772969.272-NODE-272-length-52126-cov-3.770429_pt1 | contig 52126 bp, 42 predicted proteins | sample MGYA00511676_ERZ772969 | MGnify/ENA primary metagenome ERZ772969 (study PRJEB29015, sample SAMEA2737651) | human gut metagenome | biome: human gut; feature: human-associated habitat; material: faeces | place: China | collected 2012 ... | reverse complement strand
CAAGCATACTCATGTTTAATGTTTTTCCAAAACGGCGTGGGCGTGTTATAAGTGTTACTGTATCGTCATTATCCCACCATTCTCTTATGAAATTTGTCTTGTCTATATAAAAATTATCTTTTTCCCGTATTGACTCAAAACTCTGATTTCCTATACTTATAACCTTTGCCATATGCACCCCTCCTGTTTATTTTCGCAATCCAAACTCAGCACTTAACACTATCCAATCAAGTAACTGAGAGGATTGCGAACATCCTCTTCATAAGCTATATTTTAACATTGAAGCAGTTTGATGTAAAGCAGTCATTAGAGGCTCCTACACTGCTGCCAATGCCTGCTCTATATCCGCTATAAGGTCAGCTTTATCTTCAAGACCGCATGATATTCTTATAAGTCCTGCAGATATTCCTGCTTCTTTTAACTGCTCGTCATTCATCTGTCTGTGCGTTGATGTTGCAGGATTAAGACAACAGGTTCTCGCATCGGCAACATGAGTTTCTATGGCTGCGAGTTTAAGATTTTTCATAAATCTCTCTGCTGCCGCTCTGCCGCCTTTTACCTCAAATGATACTACGCCACATCCTCCGTTTGGAAGATACTTCTTAGCAAGCTCATAATATTTATTTGAAGGAAGTGTTGGATAATTTACATATTCTACTTTATCATGCTTTTCAAGGAACTCAGCAACCGCCTGTCCATTTTCAACATGTCTTGGCATACGCACATGAAGTGATTCAAGACCGAGATTTAATATAAATGCACTCTGCGGTGACTGAATACAGCCTAAATCTCTCATAAGCTGTGCCGTACATTTCGTAATAAATGCACCTTCTTTTCCAAATTTCTCGGCATATGTGATTCCATGATATGACTCATCAGGTGTGCAAAGCCCCGGATATTTATCTGCGTGTGCCATCCAGTCAAATTTACCGCTGTCTACGATAGCACCTCCGACTGCCGCACCATGACCGTCCATATATTTTGTTGTGGAATGTGTCACTATGTCTGCTCCCCATTCGATAGGTCTTAAATTAACCGGAGTCGGAAAGGTATTATCAACGATAAGAGGTACTCCATGCTCGTGTGCAGCTTTTGCAAATTTCTCAATATCAAGCACTGTAAGTGCCGGATTTGCTATCGACTCTCCAAATACAACCCGTGTATTTTCCTTAAATGCGGCATTAAGCTCCTCATCGGTACAGTCCGGGTCAACAAATGTAACATCTATTCCCATTTTTTTCATCGTAACCGCAAGCAGATTAAATGTTCCGCCATATATAGAAGATGATGAAACAATATGACTTCCTGCTTCACATATATTAAACATCGCAAAGAAGTTTGCTGCCTGACCTGACGAAGTGAGCATACCTGCCGTGCCACCCTCAAGTTTTGCTATCTTGGCTGCAACAAGGTCATTTGTAGGATTTTGAAGCCTTGAATAAAAATATCCCTCCGCTTCAAGGTCAAACAACTTCCCCATATCTTCACTTGTATCATATTTAAATGTCGTTGACTGATAAATAGGTATCTGTCTTGGTTCTCCGTTTCCGGGTGTATATCCCGCCTGAACACAATTTGTATTAATTGTATAATCTTTCATAATCTTTTTTGCCGCATATATTTATCGACTCTGTCAATTTTTTCTTCGTAACTCTGAGCATGACTTTCTTACCTACGCAAGCCGCACCATATATAAAACAGTAATCATAAATCAACACGGCTCCTCCTGTCCTTTTAATATTCTATAAACACTACAGACTTAGTAGTATTTTAAGCTATTATATCACAAACTCAGAAAAAAGAGTAAAAAAATACATCACCACAATGAGATTTTTCATTCAATGTTAAATCGAACGAAACACATCTTAATTATGGTAATGTATTTTTAATTATTATGGTATGTTTAAAATATCTTTTAAATAAAACGATGTCATAGGACGCATATTTCCGTTTCCTGTATCATGTTTTTATATGAATTTCACCTCAAAAGTGTACGGCTCGGTTACATCTTTAAATGAGGACAAAAAATTTTCAACAGCTTCTTTTGCATATCCATCTGATGTTTCTATCATTGTCTTTTCATCAACTTTTTTCCTGCAGTCCTCTTCAGCTCTTTTAAGTGCTTTTGTGGCTGCCTCCAAACTGTCAGACTTTATCCATGAAGTGTCATAAATCTGATAATCAGCCCCAATATTTGGTTTTCCTACAACTGCATGGGGCAGTGAAACGCTTATTTTTCTTTTTTTATCATCAATCTTAATTTCTGCTTTTGACATATCTACATACGATTTCACATAACCGGTATATTTGATATAAAACTCTTTATTAAAAAATCCGCTCTTATCTTCCATCTTTACTACACCATCATATATAACTTTTGAAACCGCAAGTTCATTTAATTCATTAAGCTGTCCGCTTATAAAACTCTCAGTAACAACATCACTTAACTTATCCCTGTTGTCAATATTTATTTTTATATAAAGTATTATAAATGCAACACACATAACTGCAACTGTTATGGCTATCGTCCTGACTGTTATTCCATGGTGCCACAGACTGCCAGTCTTGACGGCATTGTTTTCTCTTTCATCATATGCGTTTCTTTTATTCATATTTCTTTCTTTTTTATCATGGACAGCTTTTTTTAACCTATCCATAATTTTCTTTACAGATTCCATAACTCACCAAATCCCATCTATATACTATTCTTTTGCATTTGTCATTCCTGATAATACAGTTTTAACAAATCTAAACACTACCTCAAAAAGTCACTCTTCACAATGCATCATTCCTGCCCGCCATCTGAAACATTTACATTTACATTTATATACTCGTCACCGTCAACAGATACACTTACTTTATATGGTTTTCTACATTTTTTTGCCCCCTCAAACATATCCTCAACAAGCTTTTTAGCTCTCATATTAGCTTTTTTTACCATATCTGTCTTATCAGTTTTTTCCCTACATTCACTTTCTGCCTGTTTAAGTCCCTGCATGACAAACTGCTTTCCCTCTAATTTATTCCACGAAACCTCATCCCATTTAATGCTGCTTTTTAATATGTTTATATCAACCGTATCTGCTGCCGGAAGTTTAATATCTATCGTCCTTTTATCATCATCAACCTTAACTTTCGCTTTAGAAAGGTCAACCCCGACTTTCACCTCAGCCTTATACTCCATTAGTGCAACCTCATCAAGGACATCTATAAACCACTTATTCCTCACCTCAGTAATACCACTATATGTCGTACTGAGCACTGCAAGTTCACTAATACCTTTCACCTTTTCAGAATATACATTAGAATAAGAAACTTTTGGTTCTGCTTTCTTTGCAAAATGAACTTTCAACAAAATCCCACCCAATACAAGAATGCAAATCAATACTATTACTATAATACATTTAATTTTTTTTCCAAATCCAAAAAAATATCTAAACAAAAACATAACATCCCCATTTCCAACAATCCCCCGTAATCAGAGAGTCTCAAAAAACATTATAATGCACTAACCATCACCAGAGCAGCCAACCTTAAATTAAAGTCAGTTACCACCGCTGACATAAATAATACCCCTATACTAACTTACCAAAAATATTTTGTCAAATTCATAAAAGTTCCAATATTCCATAGGGATGAATCCTTAAAGATTTTATTTGACGCAATTTCCGATTAATTTATACTAAAACATTAATTCTGTAAAAATATGCATCTGCCTTTTATTTTTCCAACAAACAGCAGGAACAGATAAAAACTCATCTGTCCCTGCATCAATTAACCTCTTATCAAAAATTACAATCTCAATATCGCATCCTGAGCAAGTTCTGACCTCACACATTCATCTGCAGACATTGATATCTGCCAGCAAAGCGGACTTCCCTGCATATGCTTTGCCGCATAACTTAACACATTTGTCCTCTCATCAAGAAACGGTTTATCTATCTGGTCAGAATCTCCCAGAAGAATTATTTTTGTATTTTTGCCTGCTCTTGTTATTTCCCCCGGAAGATACACTATATCATCATCAAACTTTTTTCTATCCTGATTGTTCCTCCCTGCTCAAGTTTAACACCCGTAAGTAAATCCCCCTGAATTAAGCTGATTTCTAAACGAAAGTAATGACTGCGATATAGATACTTTTGCCGACTTTCATTCCGCAAAGGTGCACCCACTTTCTTAAAAAATGAATAATACAATTTTTATTGCCAGTAATAATTAAGTCACAAAAGCTTAATCACTATACCTGTATTTCGTATATTCACAACAGCTCAAATCACTTGGCATAAGGAACGCTCTTTCCTATTTTCTTAACGCTCTCACGCTCTATTATCTTACCCTGTATTGAAAAAACTCCCGCTGAATACAATGCATTCTGCATTTTGTGGAGCATTATATGAACAGCCCTTTTTGCCATCTCTCCTATGTTTATCTCATATGTCGTAATGCCTATATCAGCCTCCTGGTCGTACTCAAAATTATCAAAACCAACAACCGAAACATCGCCTGGAACTGAATAACCGGCTTCTTCAAGTTTTCTTATAATAAGACTCGCCGCTTTATCACAGTTGCAAAAAAATGCCGTTGGAACTTCTTTTGGCAGAATAAACTGCCTATCATAATTCATCTTGCCATAAATATTATCTCTATCGTCAATGATCCAATCCGCACGGTACTTAATCCCTCTTTCCATAAGTGCCTTGAGATAACCGAAAAATCGATCATCAATACTCGGTGTCATAAGCCTTGTTCCCACAAAACCTATATTTTTATGTCCCCTGTCAAGAAGATAATTTGTCATATTATATCCTCCGTAAAGGTTATTGCTGACAACATAATCCCCAGCTTCATCACCGTCAGTCGTATCAAAATAAAGAACCGGAAAATTCTTTGTCCACCCCTTAACGGCATTCATATATTTCTTTCCAAAAGCACCCATAACGATTATCCCATCAACTTTATTTTCAGATAGCAGCATCGGCATGATACAGTCATTTTCCTGTGAATAGTCAACTATCTCTATCATCGCAAAGCACTTTTTTTTAATGGCACGCTGCGATATTTCCTGATATATGTTCCAATAAAATGACTGTTTTTCCAGTATATATCGCTCGGCAACGATAACACCGAGATTGTAACTTTTTCCTGCCTCTTTTTCTTTGTTCTGCACTCTCTTGACATATCCCATCTCATCAGCAAGTGCAACTATCCTGTCTCTTAATTCATCACTCATACCTTTCTGACCGGATAAAGCCTTTGAGACCGTAACCGTACTGACACCGATTTTTGCAGCAATATCAGATAACTTTACTGCCTTTGCCATTTCTTTTTCCTCCAATTGCTATGATTTTTCCTGTCCACACCATAAATGATGCGACCGGCAACTAAGATTTTCCCTTAAGTCCTTCCATAACACCTCCTCTGTAAGCACATGACCATATTAACTTTAGCTTAAAAAACACCATAATTTAAGCAAATTGTCAATCTACCACATTTCAATCACTGCACATGGCATGACAGTTAGTGTCATGCCTGCGAGTGAATAGTAATGATTATTAGTCTCTGCATTTTTGCAAATGGATTATCTCTGCCTTAAAATCTCCCCACGGTCTTTTTATGATAAATCCGCCATTCATAAGTGCATCTGCGTCATAGACCTTTCCATCTGTCTCATATTTTGCCGAAAAATCAATTCCTTTAAGTTTCACACATCTGCTGTGCATATTTGGCTGTGCGAGCACCTGAACAAACACAACTATCGCTTCACTTTTATCCTTTGAGACTATCTCATAGCAATCAAAATAATGGTTGCTCTGGTATGATGCTATACGGTAATAATCTCCCGTCTGTATAAGCGGACAATACTTTTTGTAAGTCTCTACCTGTGAAGCTATCATATTCCTGTCCTCTTCAGGTATCTTTGTCACATCAAGCTCATAGCCAAAAGTTCCCGCCATCGCAATAACACCTCTAGTCTCAAACGGTGTGACCCTGCCGACTGTATGATTAGGGCAGTCCGACACATGAGCACCTATAACTGAAAGCGGATACATAAGTGCCGTGCTCTCCTGAATGGCAAGTCTCTCTATCGCATCGGTATCATCCGAGCACCATATCTGAGGACTGAAATACAACATTCCCGGATCAAATCTCGCTCCACCGCTTGAACAGTTTTCGAGAAGAAGATATGGAAATTCTTTTAAGAGTCTTCCCTGAAGCTCATATACCGCAAGTGTGTGCCTATGCATTATCTCGCCCTGTCTGTCAGCGTCAAGTACATTACTTCCAACATCAGTAAACGGACGGTTCATATCCCATTTTACATACTCAATATTCGCTGAACGCAAAATCCTGGCAACAGACTCATATACATATTCAACAACTTCTCTGTTACTGAGGTCAAGTATAAGCTGGTTTCTGACCTGCCCCGGCTCTCTGCCCTCGATATGCACAGCCCAGTCAGGATGTTTTTTGTAAAGTTCTGACTCAGGAGAAATCATTTCAGGCTCAAACCATATTCCAAATTTCATACCAAGTGAATTTATATTGTTGACAAGTTTCCTTAAACCGCCTTTTAACTTATCTTCGTTTACAAACCAATCACCGAGACTTGTCCTGTCATCATTTCTTTTTCCAAACCAGCCGTCATCCAGAACAAGCATTTCTATTCCGTGCTTTGATGCTTCTTTTGCTATGTCGAATATCTTCTTTTCATCAAAATCGAAATATGTTCCCTCCCAGTTATTTATAAGTACAGGTCTTTCACTGTAGACCCATGACTTTCTGATAAGGTGTTCTCTATATAGGTCATGGAATGTCGATGTCATCTTGTCAAGACCTGCATCAGAATAGACGGTAACAACCTCAGGTGCGGCAAAACTTTCACCTGCTTCAAGTTTCCAGCAGAATCCGTTTGGATTTATACCCATTCCAAAACGCTGCGTTCCAAATTGTGCCTTTTCCACAAATGACACAAAGTTTCCTGAATACACAAAGTTCATTGCATATACATCACCTGTTTCCTGCGTTGCCCCCTCTGATACAACAGCCATAAAAGGATGCTCCTGATGGCTTGATATACCGCGTGATGATTCAACACTGTGACAGCCAAATCCGACTCTCTGTCTGTCTATCCTCCTCTCCCTTGCCCATGAACCGTGAAGCGTTATATAGTCATGCGGCTCATATCCAAGTTCAAGACACGCAGATAATACTTTTTCGATATATAACGGCTTATCACCATAATTTGTTATAACAGCACTTCTAATCACCGCATCGTTGCCCTCAAAGACAGAATATCTTAGTTCCACCTCAAGCTTTAACACATCGTCTTTCAATGTGATGCAAAGCGTCTGTGCACCATCGCCAAATGTTGCCGGAAGTCCATCAAGTGCTGGCTTTCCGACAATTATCTTATATGAGTCATAGAAAAGTTCAACACCTGTCTTTCCGATAGTGTCAGCAGCTTCTATGCAGCTCTGCCTGAAATCTCCCATGCCCGCCGTCGGATATTCCATAGGAAGTCTGTCAAGGAATGATGATTTTTCTCCATAATTTATATGAATATCGTTGAGATACTCCTGATCCATATCGAGCAGATACGCAAGATGCGTGCCCGAAAGTTTCTTTCCATAATAGATATGTACAAGGTATTTTTCATCAATTATCCCCATCACATAACTGTTATTTTCAGTATCAATCTTAAATATATTTTCTTTCCCGTCAAAAACTATCATAACATTCTCCATTCTATATAAATTTACTTTCAGCTAAAAATGTCTTTTCTCTCAGTTTTTTATTCTCTTATCTTCAGTCAAAAAACGATTTTTTTCAACTTAGTCTATATCAAATCTTCTTTTATGGCTTCAAGTTTTTTCTCGGCATCTTCGAGACTCTCACCCTTTACACTGTAGTAGAATTTAATCTTAGGCTCTGTTCCTGACGGACGAACACAGCACCATGCGTTGTTTTCAAGTTCATAATACAATACATTTGATTTTGGAAGTCCGGTCGTGCCTGTCTCACCCGTAACCATATCCTTAACTTCGTCACTCTGGTAGTCACGCATTTTGAGCACCTTAAATCCACCCATAACCGTTGCCGGATTTTCTCTCTTTTCACGCATCATGTTCTCAATCTGTTCCGCTCCGTCTATGCCTTTCTTGGTGATAGTAAAAAGTCCCTCTTTATAATAACCATATTCCTTATACATATCCTGCATTGCATCACAGAGTGTCATACCTTTAAGTTTGTAATATGCTGCAACTTCACAAAGCATCATAACAGCAACACAGGCATCCTTATCCCTTGCATATGTTCCTGCAAGACAACCGTAGCTTTCTTCCATTCCGAATATGTACTCGTATGAATTATTCTGCTCGAAAAGTTTTATCTGCTCGCCGATAAACTTAAATCCCGTAAGCACTTCCATAAGCTTTACACCGTATTTCTCAGCGACTGCCTTAAGCATATCTGTTGTAACGATAGTCTCAACTATGGCAGCATTTTCAGGGAGTTCTCCTTTTTCTTTCTTTTCCCTTAAGATATACTCCGCAATAAGCGAGCCGGACATATTTCCCGTAAAGCTTACATATTCGCCTGTCTTTTCATCCTTAGCATAAACGCCAAGTCTGTCTGCATCAGGGTCTGTCGCAAGAACAATGTCTGCATCTTTTTCTTTTGCAAGTTCAAGTGCGAGCGTCCAAGCCTTGCTGTCCTCAGGATTCGGATAAGCAACAGTTGGAAAATTCCCGTCAGGCTTTTCCTGTTTTTCTACAACATAGACATCTGTCTTACCGTGTATATGTTCATTCTGTTTGTTCCTGCACCGATTACTCCTCTGAGTCCGCCCGTTCCAAACTCAAGCCTGCGATAAAATCTGTCCTTTATCTCTTCCTCATCATCCCTTATCGCAAGAAGTTCTTTCTTTGTCTCATCGTCAAAATATTCATCAGTACACCATTTTTCATATTCTTTTTTAAAGTCCATTTCTTCCCCATTTCCGCAAAATATTGCATTGACATATTTCACTATTTAAATTTACTTAAATTTTCTCATATAATTACTTAAATGTCAAGTAATTTAAGTTATTTTAGCCGCTTTAATTTTTCTTCTTATTAACTCATAAATTTATATGCCATCTGATTTATGAACCAGCCTGTATATGGCATTTGTCACCTTATCAATATCTATAGGCTTACTTATATGATCACTCATCTTTGCCTCGAAACATTTTTTTACATCTTCCGTAAAAGCGTTTGCCGTCATGGCAATTATAGGTATATTGTCTGTATAATCCATGCCCATTTCTCTGATTGCCATTGATGCTTCAAGACCATTCATCTCAGGCATCATTATATCCATAAGGATAACATCATATCTGCTATCCACTCCGTCTTCACAGGATTTTTTAATCTTCTCTACAGCTTCAAAACCATTATATGCCGTAGTAACGATTGCTTTTGCATCGTCAAGCAGAAATTTGGCTATTTCCATATTAAGTTCATTATCCTCAACGAGCAAAATATTTACACCGGTTATGTCTTTAGGAACACTTCTTTGTCTAAATACCGGCATTTCATCCTCGCAAACCTTAAATGGTATCTGGAATTTAAATGCAGAACCCTGACCGAGTGTACTTTCTACCTCTATAATTCCATCCATCAGTTCAACAAGTTCTTTAGTAATTGCCATTCCAAGACCAGTTCCATGATAATCCGTTCCCGCATCCGTATGTTCTCTTGAAAAAGGTTCAAAGATATGCTTTATGTAGTCCTCGCTCATACCTACTCCGGTATCTTTTACCGTAAAGCAATACATGGATTTTTCTTTATTCATAAATACTTCATCAAGCCACAATTCCGTTGTTCCATTCTTTTTATTATACTTAACTGAATTTGACAAAATATTAAGTAATATTCTTTGAATATGCAACGGACTCCCTACCACTTTTTTATGCTTCACATTGAAATGCACTCCAACCATCACAACGTCATTTTCCGCTGCCATCGTGGATAGAGACTCATAACAATTTGTCATAAGGCTGCATATATCAAACCTTTCTCTTGTAAGTTCAGTCTTCCCACTTTCAAGCCTGCTCATGTCGAGCACATCATTTATAAGTGCTTCAAGCTGTCTCCCCGAATCATTTATCTTTTCAAGTGCATATAATATCTTTTCTTTATTATCAATGCACTTTCCAGCTATTTTCGCCATTCCAAGAATACCGTTCATAGGAGTTCTTATATCATGTGACATTCTTGCAAGAAATTCCGTTTTTGCAACATTTGCCCTTTTTGCTTCCTCATATGCCTTTGCAAGTAATGTCTGTGACTCAAGTTCTTTTCTCTTTTCCTCATCTATCTTCTGAATACCTACGATTATCTGTTCAACTTTTCCGGAATTATCCCTGTTTATCGGAAGTGCCGTTATCCTGCACCATCCAAGTATTGTGTCAACAAACTCCTCTGATATACTTTTTTCTTTTTCGAGCTGCAGAGCAATCCTGTCAAGATTATAAAACTTCCTCATTATATCCTGATATTCTTTTGCTACACACCTGTCTATTACTATTTCTATTGTCTTTTTCGCATCATACCCGGCTTCCTCTGCCGGTGTAAACAGTGCATCATCCTGATTTATGACTCTGACAGTATTTTTCTTTATATCATATGCCCAAACAACACTGTAAATACTGCTAAAAGCGTCAATAACCGCATATTGCTCACTAAGTACCCTCTTATGTTTTTCCTCTTTTAACTGTATATCCGTTACATCCTGATGATAACCTTTTAGTTTTATGCCATTTTTAAAATTTTTGTCACAGACACCACCGCATCGTACATATCTCTTCCCTAATTTAGGATGATGCCACGCATATGTACATTCTGATTTGCCATTTTTGACCATACTATCAACAGACTTCATCACCTGCTCCAGATAATCACTGTCAATCCGGTTGCTCCATTCCTGATACCTATACTGAGGTGTATCTTCAATTTTTATATCTAAAAGCATATTCATGGTTTTGTCCGCATACATACATGGCTCACTGTCATCGTGCAGTTCTATCGACCATATACCAATTCCGGCATTATATAAGGTATCTTCTATATCACCATAATCCATAATATGCATATTTTCACAAATATCTTTTTTATCATCGGACATACTTTTTCTCCCTATATATACTTTTTGCGGTCAACAGGCTTTAAAACACTCTGACCGCAAAAATACAATTTAATAGTTTAACATTGTCAATTTTCTTAATGTATATTGTATTTATTTCTCATCCATAAGTGGTCTTATCACCGTTACAACAAGAATAAATCCTGCTACCGTCACTACTGCCGCTACCACAAATACCGCATTTACACCATTTTTTATCAATGTCGTATTTGTCGGATCTGATGCTGTACAGGCATTATATGCAACAGCAAAAACTGCTGCAGAAATAGTCTGTGCAAGTGAATTGGCAAAATTCACAAGCGATGTGCCAACTCCCATGTCATGCGGATCTAATGCAGACTGTGCCGATGGAGTAATTGAAACGGCCCTGAAACTCTCAGCAATACCTGTTATTGTAAGTGCTGCAAAATATAATATTATTGATGTAGATGGTGTCGTAAATGCCATCATAAGCATAGGTATTGCTACAAATACTGTTCCAACAACCATAGCTTTCCACGCATTTGCCGTCTTTTTTCCAACCCAGACTCCGGCTATCGTAGGAAGTATAATAGTAAGAATTGTTCTTGGCATTTGCAATGCACCTGTAAGGCTTGCAGATGCTTTCATAACTTGCAATGCTCCAACAGGTGCATAAACATTCATCGCATTCTGGTAAAAATAACATATAAATCCTATCACAAGTAAAACTGTATATTTCTTATTTTTAAACAAATACATGGGGATAAGCGGCTCATTCGTTTTATTTTCAATTTTCACAAACAATATCAATGCGATAACACCGATAACAAAACCTGTTATAATTGCAGGATGTGCAAATCCCATTGATGAGCCAAAGTTAAGCGGAAGTAATATACCGCACAATGCTATCACCAGCGTTATGATACCCGGTATATCAAGTGATACACTTCCCTCATTTTTCTGATTTGGAAGATTAAAACCTATAAACATAACTCCTGCTATAAGAGGTATGGCAGGCATTATTATTGCTGCTTTAAGCATACCCATATCAGTGAGTACACCAGCTAAAATACTGCCGCCAAATCCTCCTACCGCAATCGATGTTGCAAGCATCCCCATTGCCTTTGGAACCTTTTTTCTTTCATTTATCAATCCGGTTATAATGTACGGTGCAGCAGTAAACGCTCCCTGTGCAAGACTTATCAGAAATCTTAATATCATAAGCAGAACAAGTGAACGGACAAATGCAAATGCTATGCCACATACAGCACAAATGATTCCCGGTATAACAACTATATTTCTTCGCCCTATTAAGTCTCCCAGTTTTCCGCCTATCGGTGTCATTATTGAAAGACCAAGTGCTGAAAATATCGAAAACAGTCCGACATATCCCATAGCATTTACGCTCTCCAATATCGGTGATGTCAAAGTTGCAAAAACAAGTCCGTACATTGCTACAGAAAGCATCATGCATATGCATCCTGCTTGAACAAATTTCCTCTTTTTTTCCGGAAGCGGTATCGCCACCTGTATATTCTGTGTGTCTGCCATATTTTTCTCCCCGTACTTCTGATTGTTAGAATATTATCATCCACTCTATATACGCTTATCATACTAATTAAGTATCTGTATGATGGCATATACAAAAAACATTCTGCCACAACTGATATCTCAAATCACTATTTTTATTTATGTTTTTTAAGCCACTCCACAGCACAGTGTGCAAGGCACGCACTTCCTATAGGACATACATCCTCATTAAATCTTGCCTTTGGATGATGTGCCGGAAACTCTCCACGCTCGTCCATGTAACCTGCTGACAAATACATAAATGTACTTGGTATTTTCTCAGCTATGACCGCAAAATCCTCCGAAGCACTTGCCGATACATCAGGATACGGTGTAAGTCCCGGTATATCAAGTTCTTTCATAAAACCAACTATCTCGTTTGTCATATCAGTGTCACATATAAGCGGCGGTACCTCCGAGATCATTTCTATCTCTGCTGAACCGTTGTAAACCTCAGCAGTCTTTTGTGCAACTTCTTTCATTCTTCTGACAAGCTTTTCTCTTGCGGCATTGTCATTTGTGCGGATAGTCCCCTGCAAAATGGCCTCCTCCGGTATGATGTTTGCTGCCGTTCCCGCTTTAAACTGACCTATCGTAAGAACACAGGCTTTTGAAGGATCACTTTCTCTGGCGATAAGTTCTTGCAAAGCAAGATGAACATGGACACCAATGTTTATCGGATCGACTCCAACATGAGGATATGCACCATGAGAACCTTTTCCCTTTATGATTATTTTAAATCCATCTACCGAATACATCATTGTGTCTTTTGAGTTATACATAAATATTCCGACGGGCATCTTTCCCGGAGAAACATGGTACGCAAGTGCTGCATCAGGCTTCGGTGCTTCAAGTATGCCATTTTCTATCATATTTTTACTTCCCTCAAATGTCTCCTCCGCCGGCTGAAACATAAACTTGACCGTTCCCTCAAGTATATCTTCGTTTTCCTTTAACATCTTTGCCGCCGTAAGAAGCATTGCTGCGTGAAAATCATGACCGCAGGTGTGTGCTGCTTTTCCGGTAGGGCAGGCAAATTCCTCACCACTTTGCTCCGGCATCGGAAGTGCATCCATATCAGCACGAAGTAAAAGCACTTTTCCTCCGCCTTTTCCTAAAACTGCAGTAATACCATATCCACACTCTTTGGGCTCTATGCCATATTCTTTAAGTTTCTCTATAACAAATGTCTTTGTCACAGGTATATCAAGACCCGTCTCAGCATGTTCGTGTATATAACGCCTGTTTTTTATAGTCTCATCTTTAAGTTCAACTGCTCGTTTATAAAAATCCATCTGTAGTCCTCCTCTTAGGTCATTTCCGAATTTGACATACGGAATTTACTTTATTTAATATATTTTACCAAAGCAAATATAAAAATACAAGAAATCACAAAAAATTTATTATCAAACGGTAACAGTTCAGCCATAAAAATATAATCGGTAATATCTGAGCTTGCTCATTGTATTGACATCAACCGCAACAGTTTGGTCTGAAACAAAAAATCCAATCTGCATCTTATTTGCAAATTGGATTTTTAATCGATATATTTATTGAAACTTACAATTATACTGTTTCGTTTGCACCATTTTCTGTACCGGAATTATATTTTTTTAGTTCTTCCACTGTTTCTTGCAATCCTCTTACACTTGCTGCGACTGAATCTAATTCTTTCATGTCATTTTCACTCATATTGCTTGCTTCCTGAGCACTTGCTGTTACTTCTTCACTTACAGCAGAAAGCTGTGTAATACTCTCTACAATTCGGTTATTTGATTCAAAGAGTCTCTCTATCTCTCTTTCAAGATTATCTGCACTTCCTGATAACTCCTCTGACTGCCTGCTAAGTTCATCAAAACTCTTGACATTTTCTTCAATAAGATCTTTTTGACGATTTGTTGCGGTTTTTGATCTCTCAATAAGATTTGCAGTAAGATCTGCATTATTGTTTAACTCATTAACAATCTGTTCAATCTGTTCGGTAGACTTTTTGGTCTGATCTGAAAGATCTCTTATCTGATCTGCAACAACCGCAAAACCTTTGCCCGCCTCACCTGCTCTCGCACTTTCAATGGATGCATTTAATGCAAGAAGAGTCGTCTGGTCTGATATCGAAAATATGACCTTTGTTATCTCCGAAACTTCTTCTGCCTTTGCTTTAAGCTCATTCATCGCCATCTGTACATCTCTTTCTACAGATTCAATATCTTCTGATTGATTTCTAAGTATTTCCATTCTTTTTGAATTATTACTCATCTGCTCTGATGAATTTTGAGCTGCTTTAACAACCTCAATCGTATTTTCTTTTGCTACACTGACAGCTTTCTGAATTTCTCCTGTCATCTCTGACTGTTCCTGAATACTTTCTGCCGTACTTAATATTCCCTGTGCTATTTCATGTAATGACTGATTTACATGACTTGTAGAATCCTTTAATGACATCATCCTTTCTGATGTTTCTTCTACTTTACCTCTGGTTGTATCAGCAACACCCAAAATATCTTTCATCATGGCACTCTGTCGTTTTTGCTCATCTCTCATCGTATGTATTGCATCATGATCAAATTGTTTGAGAACCCTTGTTGACCACTGAAAAAACAACATTGCCATAACAGCAATCACTATCATCATAAATTCTGACTGATTGAAATTTCCAACTATTATAATATCTTTTATGGCACGTATTACAAGTATAGCTGTTGCAATTATAACTATACTTGTATTAAACTGCTTATGATAATAAAGCATACAGCAAAATAATGGAGGGATTATATAAAGAATAACAAATTGAGAACCGTTCATAAAATTAAGTATCGCATAGACAAGCAGAAATCCATACAATATGACATTTTTTAAAATAACAGACGAATGATCTCTTATATACAATACCCAGTCTGCTATAAGACCGAGTCCCAGCAAAACTGCCGGAATTCCAATAAATCCGGCTCCTTGTTTACCCAATAAAATCTGAGTTATAAAGCCAAGCAATAAAAAGCCTTTTATTATGGACATACATACTATAACCATCTGATTTGTCTTTTTCACACGTTCTGTTTTTTTGCTGTACTTTCTGTATTTTACAAGAATCTTTTCTTCAATTTTTTCCAGTTCATTTTTTTCATACAAACTCATATCGCTTCTCTCTTCCTGCATACCTGTACTCAGACTATCGTTGGCAAGTATGCACAACCAACCTTAGCCCACACTTTCATATCATTTGTCTTTCGACTGTATAACTGTCAAAATTCCACTGTCAAACGATACATAAGCTTTATCAATGCCTTCAGCAAATTCGTTACTAACTGTTCTGCTGCTGCCTTTTATTACATCAACTCCTTCGAGTTCATACTTCAATCCTGATAACCGTAAATTTTTCACTTCATCCGTATAAGGATAAAATGAAATATATTTACTCCATATATCATCTTTATACAACTCTGTTTCCCCGTCTATAAGATAAATTTTATTGTAAGAATCAATGATATATGTTTCAACACCATTTTCCAATGCTTTTGATAATATTCCAATATTTGCGAGAAGATGATCAATCCTCCCTCCTGTTGCACCTATTATAATAATCTGTGACGGGTAATTTTCTAAAATATAATCAAGAACAAGCTCTGTATCTGTCGCATCTTTTTCCGCAGGATATCGTATAAACTGTGCATCTATTGAGGATTTTATCATTTTATTCATATATTTGTCAAGAATTCCAGGTGATACACTGTCAAAATCTCCCATAAAACAGTCAACTTTTACATCAAGTTTGCATGCTGTTTCAAGTCCTGAATCAGCACATACCACTGTATCAAATTTATGTGATTTAAGGTATATACTCACAAAGTCTATGTCTGTTTTGCCTCCACTAAGAAGCAATGTTTTGCCAAATGTTTTATTATCAGTCATTTTCACTTATTTCTTCCTTTTCGGGCTTTGGAATTTCTCCTGTCTTTGTCTGATGGCTCTTTCGCAACTCTTTTTCCATATAATACATCTCTTTTTGACGCTTCAACGCTTCACGCTGAATATCATATATGTATTTTATAAGCCTTTTGTCTGTCTGCAAAAATACACAGCCATATGAATATGAATACTTACTTCCCTTTGTCGTTATATCGCTTTTTCTTACGACCTGTGCCTTAGCTTTTAATTGGCCGAATTTTGATGGAATATTAAAAAATACCGCATCATCCGTCTTTAATTTTATGTTAAGACAGATATTTATTCCTGTTTCACTGACATCCTTGATAAATCCCTGCACAAATTCTGGAACCGGTGTCTTATATGCTGCAAATTCAGGGTCATCAACATCCGGATAAGGCATTTCTGAAACTTTAAGTCCTGTTTTCGCATCCATATAAAAACCAAACATAGTCTCTGTATCAAGATCTACCCTGTATGCATTCCGTCTGTTAAAGGATTTCCCTTTATCCTTTATCTCAAAAAAATGAATAAGACTATTGTCTAGCTTTGCCATACCTGCCCGACATTCTTCCCATTTCCACATATTATCACTGTCTCTATAAACAACACTTATAGAATCCTCTGGATTAAACTTAAAAACTTTTCCTCTTGCAGCAATAAGTGTCACGCAGATCTTTTTTTTGTCAACATACTCTGCCTTACTGGTAAGTCTGTACCTATACCCCTCTCTATCAACAAATATTTCTACCGTTCTTCCTAAAGGTATATTTTCGAGAAGCAATTTAAAATTCCCCCTTTAATTTTCTTATATTTTCTTTAATATCACCGCCAAATACAGCAGTTCCGGCGACAATCAAGTCAACTCCGTTTTCAGCTATTTCTTTTGCATTTTCAATATTTACTCCACCGTCTATTTCTATCAGAAAATCAAATTTACTTTCTTTTCTGATATTGTCAAGCTTTCTAACTTTTTCCAATGAATCTCTTATAAATTTCTGACCGCCAAATCCCGGATATACACTCATCACCAGTACAACATCAACAATGTCCAAAAGACCTTCTAATTTTGACACTTCCGTATCAGGACTTATCGCCACAGAACATTTCATGCCTGCTTCTTTAATCTTTTCCAAAGTTGCCCTTACATCTTTACAGGCCTCATAATGAACCGTCAGAAGATCAGCTCCACACTTAGCGAAATCCTCAACATATCTTACCGGTTCATTTACCATTAAATGCACATCAAAAAACATATCCGTTATTTTCCTGATTGATTTTATAACCGGCATACCGAAAGATATAGACGGAACAAACTCTCCATCCATTACATCAATATGCAGCAGCTCAATATCACATTCTTCAAGCTCATGTATCTGTTCCCCTAATTTGCAAAAATCTGCCGAAAGTATTGACGGTGCAAGTTTACTTATTTTTTCCTCCATTATATAGAGTTCCTCCTGTGCTTAATATTTTCTTTTATTGCTAATTTCATCAAAAAATTGTCTGTAGTTATCATATCGTCCCTTTGGAATCCTGCCCTCATCAAGTGCAATCTTTACACTGCACTGTGGCTCATGTATGTGAACACATCCCAAAAACTTACAACTATTTTTATACTCCTCAAATTCCGGATAATAATCCCTGAGTTCCTCTTTTTCAAGATTTGGAAGTCCAAGAGAAGTAAATCCCGGTGTGTCCATAATATAAATTCCGTCACCAAGTGAAAAAAGTTCAGAATGTCTTGTTGTGTGCTTTCCTCTTTTAATTTTTTCACTTATCTCACCAATCTCCATCCCTGCTTCCGGAAACAGTCTGTTTATTATAGATGACTTTCCTACACCTGATGGTCCTGCAAGTACAGATGTTTTGTTTTTAAGACACTCTCCAAATTCTTTGATTCCTTCGCCTGTAAATGTGCTTGTCATAAATATCCGGCTGCCGCACCCACGATAATTATCCGCAAGTTCTGCCAGATATTTTTCATCTGCATCATCTTTTTTATTAAAGCAGATAACTGTTGCAATCCCCTGTGTCTGCATCATAAGCAGAAATCTATCCAGCAGATTAAGGTTTGGCTTTGGGACTGATGCCGAAAATATCACAACAGCCTGATCCACATTTGCAACGGCAGGTCTTATTATGGAATTTTTTCTCGGCAGTATCTTTTCAATGCTCCCTAGCATTTTTTCCCTGTCAAGTATCTTAACTTCTACATTATCTCCAACTAACGGCTTTACTTTTTTATTTCTGAATATTCCCTTTGCTTTACATTCCACAACTCCCGGCAAGTCTGTATCAACATAGTAAAAGCCGCCTATTCCTCTTATAATCTTTCCCTGCATTACTGCCTAACCTTTTTAAATTCAACATTGTATGAATTACCAGTTGCAACATCGCCTTTATACAATGTTACTGTACCATTGTTCTCACTCCAGCCCTTTATCGAAAATTTCTTTGGAAAATCATCATAGGAAAGTGTTCCCTTATATATAGTCTTAGTCTTTCCATCCTGTTCAAGAACAAGTTTGATAACTTCAGGTTCATCATCCTCATAATCAAACGGATTGCCGCTTACCGTAACACTGCCCTCATAGCTATAATTATATACCGGCTTTGGCGTTGGTTTTGCTGTCGGCTTCGTGTCAGAGCTTTTTGTTCCCATGCTGACTGTATAATCCACAACTGTTCCGACCGGAACTTTTGTGCCGGCTTCGATAGTCTGACCTACAACGATTCCTTTTGCATACTTACTTGAGTAAATATAAGAAACATTTGATGAATTTCCCGTAAGACCTCTTGCCGTGAGCCTGTCAAGAGCAACCGCCTCTTTTATACCAACGATATTTGGCATTGTAACATTATCACTCTCAGGACCTTTACTTAAGATAAGTTTTACGGATGAGCCTGATTTTACACTTGAGCCCACAACAGGATCCGTGCCACACACAAGTCCCTTATCAACCGTATCACTGTATTCTTCTGATGTTGATGAAACGGAAAGTCCCAAAGCTTCAAGTTTCTTTGTAGCATCATCCTTTGTAAACTTTGTAAGCTCCGGTATCGTAACACCACTGCTTCCCTTACTATACTTAATGGTTACGCGTGAATATTCTTCAACGCTGCTTCCCTCATCAGGACTCTGCTCTAAGACCGTATTTGGTGTCTCATCTGACTCCACCGGTTCAAGTCTCCACTTAAGTTTCTTTTCTTCAAGTATCTCCTGTGCTTCTTCAAGTGTTCTGCCGCTTATATCAGGAACTTCTACCATGCCTGCCTTAGGTTCTTCTGTTGCCTCTGCTGTTGTTTCTGCCGGTGCCTCCGTTGTTATTGAAGTCACATCCTTATCGTCTTTTCCTGAGCCCTTGCCCCACCAGCCGCTCACTTTTCCGATTATCAAAAGAATCACTATAAGAATAATAACTGCAACAACCACACTGCATATTTTTAATATCTTTTCAAGCTTAGGGTCTATCGCATCATCATCGCCGATTTCTTCCTCCTGCGGTTCTATGTTCTCCTCCTGAGCATATCTTCCTCTTGATGCATCTCTTACTTTGTTTACATCGTCACTTGAAAATTTGATTGTAGGCGAAAAATCATCCTCATCATCTACAATATTTACATATGCCCCATCCGGCTCTGACAAAGATCTCTTAAGATCAGAAATAAGTGCCGCAGAAGACATATAACGCATATCCGGTTTCTTCTGCATACATTTCTGCACAATTTTTGAAAGGCTTAACGGTATATTAGGATCAAGCTGTTGAAGTGGAACCGCTTCATCCTGTATATGAGCGAGGGCAACCGTGACCGTACTCTCTCCCTCAAAAGGCACTTTTCCTGAGAGCATCTCATATAAAGTCACTCCGAGCGAATATATATCACTCTTCTCATCACTGTAACCGCCTCTTGCCTGTTCAGGACTTATATAATGAACAGAACCCATAGCATTTGATGTAATTGTATTTGATGTTGCCGCTTTTGCAATTCCAAAATCCGTTACTTTTACTTTTCCTTCTTTTGAAATGATTATATTCTGTGGTTTAATATCCCTGTGTATAATATGGTTATTGTGGGCTGCTTCCATACCCTGTGCTATCTGTATTCCGATGCCGACAGCCTCTTTCACATCAAGCTTGCCCTTTTTCTCGATAAACTTCTTTAATGTGATGCCCTCAACAAGTTCCATGACAATATAATGAAGTCCATTGTCCTCTCCAACATCATACACATTAACTATATTCGGATGTGACAATCCTGCAACGGATTGTGCCTCTGCCCTGAATTTTGCAACAAATTTTGCGTCACTGCTGTATTCCTGTTTCAAAACTTTTATTGCAACATATCTATTCAAACGATGACATTTGGCCTTATAGACATCTGCCATTCCACCCGAACCCACTCTATCAATAATTTCATATCTGTCACTGATCATCATTCCGGGATTAATCATACTTTCCTCCATTCTGCCATCAGGCATAAATCTCATTTATAATCTTTTTTTCCGGATGTATACATCCGGATCCGGCTATATGTATTTGGTCTATATTTCAACCAAAATAACTGTAATATTATCTTTCCCACCATTCTCATTAGCTTTTTCAACAAGACTGTCTACTGCTTTTTCTATAGAGCTGCTATGACGCACTATATACTCTATATCATCATCCTCAACCATGTTTGTAAGACCGTCACTGCACATAAGTATCTTATCATCCGGCTTTACATCTACCTCAAAATAATCTGCATGAACTGTCTCGTCAATACCTAAAGCTCTCGTAATAATATTCTTCTGTGGGTGTATCCTCGCCTGACTTTCGGTGAGTTCACCCTTTTTGACCATTTCCTCCACCCATGAATGATCATTTGTTATCTGTTTTATATCATCACTTATGATATACAGACGGGAATCCCCAATATTAGCGATATATAATGTATTATCCATAACAGTGCATGCTACCATAGTAGTTCCCATGCCCTCATATTCAACATTTGCTTTTGCTTCTGCAAGAACAGCATTATTGGCAACCTTTACCGCCTCCTCCAATGTCGTTACCGGAGTTATACTTTCGCTGTTTTTTATGGATTCAGCCATTTTCTCAACACAAAGCTTTGACGCATAATCTCCTGCTTTATGTCCACCCATGCCATCTGCTACAATAAACAGATTTTGGAAACCACCAACTGAATTTTCATTGCAGTAAACGGAATCCTGATTCATGGCTCGTTTGCTCCCGATATCAGTCTTTGCATATGCTTTCATCGTCGTTTCCTCCTCGTTCTTTATTTCTAAGCTGACCGCAGGCGGCATCAATATCCCTGCCCATCTCTCTTCTTATAGTAACATTTGTGTGATTTTTTTCAAGTAGCAATTTAAAATTCTGTATGTCTGCTCCTTTAGAACGCTGTCCCATTCTTCCCTCAACCGGATTTAACGGTATGAGATTTATGTGGCAGTTAAGCCCTCTTACGAGTTCTACAAGCTGCATCGCACATTCCCTGCTGTCATTTTTTCCTTCTACCATACTGTATTCAAAGGTAATTCTTCTTCCTGTCATGTCAACATAATAGCGGCACGCATCAATTATCTCATGTATCGAATATCTGTTGGCTATAGGCATCATTTCACGTCTTAATTCATCATTAGGAGCATGAAGGGAAATAGCTATCGTTATAGTCAGTTTTTCATCGACAAGTTTTTTTAATCTGTCAACAAGACCGCAGGTAGATAAGGTGATGTTTCTCTGACTGATGTTAAGACCATTTTCATCAGATATCATCCTGATAAATTTAACAACATTATCATAGTTGTCAAGTGGTTCTCCTATCCCCATCAATATAATATTAGAAACTCTCTCTCCGGTTGTCCGCTGAATTTCATAAATCTGGTCAAGCATTTCAGAAGTCTTAAGGCTTCTTATAAGTCCCCCCACCGTAGATGCACAAAATCTGCATCCCATACGGCATCCGACCTGAGTTGAAATACATACACTGTTTCCATGCTTATATTTCATAAGAACGCTCTCAACCGTGTTTCCGTCTGAAAGTCTCATGAGAAATTTTGCTGTTCCGTCAGATGACACCTGTTTTTTTATTATTCTTGCACCTTCTATCGTACAGCTTTCATCAAGTTTTTTTCTCATATCCTTTGAGAGATTGGTCATTTCATCAAAACTTAAAACAAGTCTTTTATGAATCCATTCATATAATTGTTTTGCTCTAAACTTCTTCTCGCCCATCTCCTCTAAAAGTTTTTGCAATTCAGTAAAATTCAGGCTCTTAATGTCAATCTTATCTTCAGTCAATATATCACCATCCTATTGTTTTATAAATGCCGCTATAAAAAAACCGTCTGACTCTGTCATATCAGGTAATATCTGTATATATCCATCGTCTTTCATATAATTTCTGATTTTTTTTGGAACTCTTTTTCTTATATCCGCTTTCTTAAAAGGAAGATTTTCAAGCATCCACCTGACATTATCTTCATTCTCTTCCATTGCTATTGTACATGTACTGTAAAGAAGCTGTCCACCTTTTTTTAAATAACGGCTTACATTTTTTAATATTTCCCTCTGTATCTCTGACAATGCATTTATATCTTCTATCGAGGTCTTATATTTTATATCACATTTTTTTCCGATAACTCCAAGCCCTGAACAAGGCAGGTCAGCGATTACAATATCTGCCGTATCCTCCCACTCTTTTTTAAATACGAGTGCATCATTTTTAACAACGGAAACATTTTCAAAACCGTTTCTTTCAACATTTTCTTTTATAAGTGCCGTCTTTGCATCAGTAAGGTCACAGGAAATTATCTTTCCTCCGCCATTTAGTTTCCTGTCATTTAATCTGTCGGCAATATGAAGCGTCTTTCCTCCGGGTGCGGCACATATATCAATAATATTTTCCCCGCCTTTTATCTCAGGGATATGCCCTGCAAGTATCGAGCTGAAATCCTGCACCTGTATATAACCTTTCTTAAGTGCCTCAACATCCTGCAGTCTGTCAAAATCATCTATCGAGAAAGCGTAATCAAAAAGTTCACTCTTTTTAACACTGATGCCCTGTTTTTTTAACATATCATACACTTCCTGCGGTTCTGCTTTTGAGACATTGCATCTTACACTCACGCCTCTGTCTGCTTTAAGAAATCCCTCAAAAATCCTTTCTGTCTCATCCTCGCCGTACTCCTCACACAAATAATTTACTATCCACTCAGGCATTGAGTATCTGACTGAGGCATAAGCACAAAATCCGTCCTTTTTGTCAGGAAATTTTATCTTATCTTTTTCTCTTGAAATATTTCTTAAAACACCATTTACAAAACCTTTGAGATTTGTAAATTTTCTTTTATTGGCAAGCTTTACCGCTTCGTTGCACACTGCACTGTCAGGAACACTATCCATATGCATTATCTGGTAAACTCCCATTCTTAGTATTTCTCTGATAACAGGTTTCATTTTTTTTACTTTTGTCTTTGAAAACAGATTTATAATATAATCTGAGGAAACCGCATATTCTATGGTTCCCTGACAAAGTCTCGTAAAAAATGCTCTGTCTCTCTTTTCAAGTCCCGGATGTTTTTCAAGTGCAGCGTGTACAGCTTTGTCTGAATAAGCCCCCTTATCCATTACAGATACTATAACATCAAGTGCAAGATTTCTCAAATTTACTTCATCAGCCATTTAGAGTTTCCCCTTTTTCAACTTTATATCCACGAAGAAAAGCAGCTATATTCATTCGCTTTTTGCCCTCAAGCTGAAGCTCTTTCACATCAAGATAACCTTTTCCCGTGCTTATAAGCATCCTATTTTTGTCCACATATGCGATATTTCCGCAATCTGTCTTTGTAATATCAAATGCTTTAACTTCTTCATCGTCTAATACATCTGCCTCCCATATCTTCAACATTTTTCCATGAATATGGGTAAATGCACTAGGCCATGGATTTAATCCTCTTATAAGTCTCTCTATCTCAACCGCTGTTTTTGAAAAATCAATCTCACCTGTCGCCTTGCTTAACATTTTTGCATAAGTCTGTTTTGATTCATCCTGTTTGACCGGATTTAATTTTCCCTCTTCTGCCTGTTTTAAGACTTCGAGTATCATGGGTCCTCCAAATGAAGCCAGCTTATCAAAAAGACTTCCGCCTGTCTCTTTCCTGTCAAGCTTATATTTTTTTACAAGAAGCATATCTCCTGTGTCAAGTCCCTCATCCATCTGCATAATAGTAACACCGCTCTCCTCGTCTCCGTCTATAACAGACCACTGGATTGGTGCTGCACCTCTGAGTTTCGGAAGTAATGACGCATGAACATTAATGCAGCCGTATTTTGGAAGTTCAAGTATCTCCTTTGGTAGTATCTGTCCGAATGCCACTACTACTATAACATCAGGATTTAATTTTTTTAATACTCCGATAAATTCCGCATCTTTTACTTTCTGCGGCTGATATACTTCAATACCGGCTTTGACTGCTGCCTCCTTCACGGGAGTAAACATCATTTTCCCACCGCGTCCTTTTGGCTTATCCGGCTGGGTCACGACAGCAGTTACATTGTGTTCACTGTTTATAAGTGTTTCCAGAGTCCCTACCGCAAAATCCGGTGTTCCCATAAAAACTATATTCATACTTTTCCTCCTCTCGCATATTATATACTCTCGGAATCTCCTGAACGAAAAATTTCGAGAGTACATTATTGTATTTTAGTTTAATATCTATCTTTGAATTGTAACAAACTGTATTTTACAACAGGCTTATACTTACTCTTCCCCGGCAGATGCATTCATAAGCTCGCCCTCTACCTTTGATACATAAAGTACACCTGATAAATGGTCTATCTCATGCTGGAGTGCTCTTGCCAAAAGTTCCTCGCCCTCTACCTCTATCTCTACCATATCCGCATTCAAGGCTCTTACCTTAGCATAATTTGCCCTTGTAACTATTCCTGCCTTGCCCGGCACACTAAGGCATCCCTCCTGTCCTGTCTGTGTACCTGACAGTTTTACTATCTGTGGATTGATAAGTACAATAGGCTGACTGCCATCCTCAGTCACATCAATAACAACAATCTGCTTTAGCACACCGACCTGAGGTGCTGCAAGCCCTACCCCCTGTGCATCATACATTGTATCGAGCATATCCTCGATAAGTGTCTTTATCCTCGGTGTCATCTCCTTTACAGGTCTTGCGTTCATTGTAAGTATTTCGTCACCGATTGTCCTGATATTTCTTATTGCCATAGTAATATTTCCTCCGTTTTTATTATGTGTTATATAAGATTAAATTCAAAATTAAGCCTGCAGTCCCTAAACGACTCCATTTCATGCATAAATTCCTCGAAACTGTTTTTTATGGAGCACAGTATCCCATAATCTGCACACTTTCCATATATCATACGCCTGTAAACATCTTTCACCTTTGAAAGTGCCGCAGGTGCAGGTCCAAGCACCGTTACATCCTGATAGAGTTTCATCTTATCGGCGAGTATCTGTGCCAGATTATCCGCATTTCTTTCATTTTCTGAAAGCACCAACACTCCTAGTATATTTGAAATCGGCGGATATTGCAACATTTGTCTTGTAACAATTTCCTGTTCATAAAAATTTTTATAGTCATTTTTTGCTGCATAGACGATACTGTAGTGCTCAGGCTGATATGTCTGTATAACAACTTCTCCGGGCTTATCTGCCCTGCCTGCTCGACCACACGCCTGTGTTGTAAGCTGAAAAGTCTTTTCCGCTGCACGATAATCACCTGAATTTAATGAAAGGTCTGCTGCAAGTATTCCCACAAGCGTAACATTTGCAAAATCATGTCCTTTTACTATCATCTGTGTTCCGATAAGTATGTCCGCACCACCTTTTGAATATTCTTTTAAAATATTTTCATGTGCATTTTTACCCGTTGTCGTATCAGCATCCATACGAAGTACATCTGCCTGTGGAAATCTTTTTTTAACCATCTGCTCAACCTGTTGTGTACCAATCCCGAAACTGCTTATGTAAAGCGAACCGCAGGATGGACATTTATCCGGCATCTGAATTTTGTAACCGCAGTAATGACACATCAGATAGGAAACTCTCCCATTTACAGAATGTGGTTTTAATGCAACCGAACAGTGTGGACAGCCAAGAACCTCGCCACATTGCCTGCACGAAACGAACCCAGCAAATCCTCTCCTGTTTAAGAAAAGCATTATCTGTTCTTTTTTCTCCAGTCTGTCACGCATAAGTTCATCAAGTCTTCTGCTGAATATTGAATAATTTTTTGCTTTTAATTCCTCCCTTAAATCTTCTATATACACTGACGGATAAACTGCATTGCCGGCTCTCTCGTTTAGTTCAAATAATCTGTATTCTCCCTGCATTGCCTTATAATACGAGTCGACCGATGGTGTTGCCGAGCCTAAAACAACGCTTGCACCGACCATTTTAGCCCTCTGTATCGCAACCTCTCTTGCATGGTACTTTGGCGGCATCTCACTCTGATAGCTTGAATCATGCTCCTCATCGATAACGATAAGTCCAAGATTTTGAAACGGTGTAAAAAGTGCCGACCTCGGTCCTATCATAACATCTATCTCGCCGTTTTTTGCCCTTGTGTACTGGTCAAACCTCTCCCCCGCCGAAAGCCTTGAATGCATGACTGATATTCTGTTTCCAAATCTTTTATAAAAACGGTTTACCATCTGAAATGTGAGTGAGATTTCCGGTATAAGCACTATAGCCTGCTTTCCGAGGCAGATTACCTTTTCAACAATATTCATATACACTTCTGTCTTGCCGCTTCCTGTTATCCCGTGAATAAGGTATGTTCCTCTTACATCTCTTATATAATCATTTAATATCGAATCTACCGTGTGTTTCTGCTCTCTGTTTAAAACAGGACGCACCTCCGGTCTTTCATCAATATTTCCAATAGGATTTCTGTATTGCTGTATGGCATCGACCGTTATTATATCCAGTTTCCTAAGTCCCTCTATAACGCTCGCTGTAAGGCTTAGTTTCTTTGTGGCATAAGAATAATCAAGTCCCGCATTATAAGCCGTCTTATCCAGCTTAAGAAATTCATCGAGAAGTCTTACTCTTGCCTTATTATGCTTTTTTTCAAACTCGTCTCTTTTTTCCCTCATCTTATCCATGCTGACAGCAGGATATATAACTCTCTTTATCTGCTCTTTTATCTCCCTTTTAACAGGCATAACAGACTTTATGGCATCATTCATCGTTGAGCCGTAATTTTCCTTTATCCAATAAGCAAGGGAAAGCAGGTGTGATTCCACGACCACTCCCTGCTTTATTATTTCAAGTATGCTCTTCGTTTTTGATATATCAAACTTCGCTTCGCCCGAAAGACCAACGACATATCCTGTCATAGTTCGATTTCCCATGCCGAACGGGATTTTTACGACCGAACCTATATCAACATCAAACTCCATCTCCTCAGGAACTATATATTGAAATGGTCTGTCAAGACTCTTGACTGATATATCTATTATTACATCAGCAAATATCATTTCTTTCCCCTAATTTTTCTTTTTAATTTTTTATCGTCCAGGACTCCCATAAACTTTCAGCTTTAAAAATTTCCCGCCTTCAGCCTTTTGTATCTTCTTTAACTGCCATTTAGGAAGTCCTGCTCCTTTGGCTCAGTTATCTGATAAAATTACCATCTTTTACTACATCAGCGACAAGTTCTCTCTCGTCCATATGATATTTCTTTCCTTTTATCTCCTGGTAATCCTCATGTCCTTTTCCTGCGAGCACAATAACATCACCCTCTTTTGCGTTTTCAATGGCATATCTTATCGCATCTGCCCTGTCGATGATGGTTATAAATTTACCATCCGCTTTCTTTACCCCTGTAACTATATCATCAATGATAGCCTGTGGTTCTTCATTTCTCGGATTGTCGGATGTAACAATCGTGAAGTCTGCAAGTTTTGAAGAAACCTCACCCATCTCAAAACGACGCTCTCTCGAACGGTTTCCACCACATCCAAACAGACATACCAGTCTTTTTGGCGAATACTCTTTAAGTGTCGTGAGCAGACTGTTAAGGCTCATTGCGTTGTGAGCGTAATCTATCATTATCGTAAACTTAGGTGATACGGGTATTATCTCAACCCTGCCTTTAACTCTGACTTTTGAAAGCGAGTCGAGTATAACTTCTTTATTTACACCGAAGTGTCTGCATATTGAGATTGCGGTCATTGAATTGTAAACACTGAACTTGCCCGGTATGTCTATCTCAACATCCATATCCATAAGACCGCTCATATGATATGCAACTCCGAGCGTTCCACCTTTATCCATAAGATGAACATCAGATGCCTTTATATCTGCATTTTCAGAAAAACCGTATGTCTCAACTTTACAGGTATGACCCTCAAGTATCTTTTCAAGATGGCTGTCATCCGCATTGAAGATACCCTGTTTGCATTGTCTGAAAAGCAGGCTCTTACAGTGGATATAATCATCAAGGTCCTTATGTTCATTTGGTCCGATGTGGTCCGGCTCAAGATTTGTAAATATTCCGTAATCAAATATAAAGCCGCCTACTCTGTTTAGCATAAGTGCCTGTGAAGAAACCTCCATGACGACACATTTACAGCCTGCATCAACCATCTTTCTGAAATACTGCTGAACTACATACGACTCAGGCGTGGTATTTGCAGATGGAATAACCTCATCACCGATAATACTCTCGATAGTTCCGATAAGTCCTGTTTTGATGCCTGATTCCTCCAATATGGAACGAACCATATAAGTTGAAGTGGTCTTTCCTTTTGTTCCCGTAATTCCGATAGTTGTGAGTTCATTTGCAGGATTTCCAAAATATGCCGCTGATGAAACAGCAAGACCAAGTCTTGTATCAGCAACTTTAATAACAGTCACATCGTCAGGCACATCTACATTCTTTTCAACGATAAGAGCCTTTGCTCCTGCCTTAACAACATCTTTTGCAAAATCGTGTCCGTCCCTTACCGCACCGCTTATACACACAAAAACACTTCCATCCTCAACCTTTCGTGAATCATATACAAGTGTAGTAATATCAATGTCAGTGCTTCCCTGAACACACTCAAAATCTAAATCTTTTATCAGTTCTAAAAGTTTCATTTATATTCTCCATTCCGTTTTTTATCAAAACAAATATAATAAATTTTTTAAGACGCTGTTACAAAGCAGTGCCATAAGTTTAATCTTTGTTATATCTCTATCGTTCCCTCAAATGCAATAGCTGCAGGTCCGGTCATCCAGACTGTATCGTTATCTCTGTCATATTTTACCAATATATCACCACCGAGCAGATGAACCGTTATCTCATCTTCGGTAAGACCATTTAAAACGCAGGCAACGACTGTCGCACAAGTTCCCGTACCACAGGCAAGTGTCTCACCTGAGCCACGCTCCCAGACACGCATATTTACTTCATGTCTGTTTAACACCTGGACAAACTCCGTATTCACCCTGTCAGGGAACATAGGATGATTTTCAAACTTAGGACCTATCTTATCAAGTGGGAATTTATTTACATCCTCATCTATAAAAGTAACTGCATGAGGATTTCCCATTGAGACGCAGGTTATCTTATAGACTTTTCCGTCAACATTTATATCCGCATCTATACATTTATCCGTATCAACCGCAACGGGAATATCTTTTGACTTAAGGATAGGTGCTCCCATATTTACTTTTACGAGTGAAACCTTTCCATCCTCCACTGTAAGCTCAAGTTTTTTTATTCCGCTTTTTGTTTCAATAGAAAGATTTTTCTTGTCGGTAAGTCCTTTATCATAAACATATTTCGCAACACATCTGATACCGTTGCCGCACATTGCCCCCTCTGAACCGTCAGCATTATACATAGCCATTCTAAAATCTGCAACATCAGATGAACATATAAGTATCAGACCGTCAGAACCTATCCCAAAATGTCTGTGACTGACTTTTCTTGAAATCTCACCCGGATTTTCTATCATCCCCTTTGTGCAGTCAACATAGACATAATCATTGCCACAACCATGCATTTTTGTAAAATTCATAATTTCCTCCATTTCCATGTGCCATTTTGCATATGCCTTATTTCATATGCTTTTGACCCTTGCATTATTTTATATTTTTATATATTTTAATCGTATTCCCCCAACTGCCATATACTTTCTTTCCGTTTTTCTTAGTATATGCCCTCATCTGTATAAAATGTTTTTTCCTTGACTTCTTCAATCTAACCATAGTTTTCGTTGATTTGCAAGATACGGCTTTGCTGCTTAAGTCTTTATTATATTTTACGCTCGTCGAATATCTCACCTGATAGCCCGATGCATTTTTTACTTTTCCAAAGTAAACAGTGACCTTATTTTTATTTATCTTCCACTTTTTTATCTTAACTTTTGCAGGCTTTGTCACCGGCTTTGCTGTCGGTGTCACTGTTGGTCTTGCAGTTGGAGCTTCTGTCTCATCAGGCTCCTCTTCCGGTTCTTCCGTCTCCTCAGGTTCGTCCGTGATTTCTGGTTCCTCTGTCTCCTCAGGTTCCTCTGTGATTTCAGGCTCTTTTGTCGGCACTGCCGTCGGTGTCTCTGTAGGCTTTACCGTAGGTTTTGCTGTCACAGCCTGACCGTCTTCAAGACTAAAGAAATTAACCGTGTAACTTACATCACTGCCAAGACCTGTTATGTCTACATCAAACACATCACCTGCTGTATATTTTATACTGGTATCAGGTCTGAATATAATACATCCTTTCTGACCGTAGCCTGCATTATTTACATTGAAATAACCGTCTGCTTCTTCACTTGAAAAGTTCCATACCTTGCCGTCACTTTCCCTTGTAAGTTTTACCTTAACAGAAGTAATATCTACATTTTTTCCCATAGATACAGACCACGGAAAATCCGTACCAAAATATTCTACAGGCATATTCTGTGCCGGCCATGCAACTCCGTACTCACTCGCTTTTGTATTTTTCATATCAAAAGAATACATCGCACTGTATGTTCCATTAGTTCCAGTCACTGCTCCAAAACCGGTATATTTCATATTTGGATTTAACACCCATCTTCTGTGCCCTAATCTGTCGATATTGTAATCATCTCCATCATCAAGCCAGCCGTTTACCAAACTCTGGTTCATACCGGCATTTTTCCATGAAGCCCATGCAATATTACTCTCTCCTGCTCCCTTTGCTCCAAGATTATATAAATCTTCGTCCATATCAGCAGGTTTTGACGGATAGTGGCTGAGTTCACCATTTACATAATTTACAAGTGCTGCCGTCTGTGTAAGGCTGTTGTATGTATCGTCTAATTGCACATCGTATGAAATCCCCGCTATATATCTCACCTGATTAAACATATTGATAGCACTGTTTAATGTCTTGTCAGATAGCTTTCCGGCAGAATAATCTCCACTGACAACAGGATTTTCTGCAAATGTAAGTGCATCATTTAGCCCGCAGCATTTTCTGCACAAAATGCTCTTATCTCATCCTGTGTATGATATGCCACATTTATCCCCTGTGCCTCTGTATCCTCAGCCCGTACATAACTGCTTCCCAATGTCACACACAAAGCCAGCGTCATTACATAACAAATACTCTTTCTGTTCTTTCTCATCATAGATTCTTTCTCCTTTCCGTACTTATGTACTCACGAAATCTTCTGAACGAAGAACTCACAGAGTACATACTTTGCAAACTGCCATTCACACCGCAGACATGAAATCAGCCTTTGCGATAACCGTTCACACCATAAGCGGGAGCGGCAATATTTTGTAACCCGGTTTTTCTTAATGTGAACTAATTATAATATATAGCACCTTTTAGGGCAAGTAAAAGTTACTATTCACCCATCGGCATGAAACAGGCTGCAATCTTATAAAATTTACTTATCAGTACATAATCTACAACTGTTATCATTAGTGTAACAGTTCAGCCTTCCATTATTATTGAATTTTTTCTTTATGATATACAATCCACAAAATGTATGCTATAATTTTATATATTTATGCAGGAATGGAGAATGAAATGAGACATAAAATAGTGCTTATGACAGGCGGAACCGAAACCCTTGAATTTTTTTCATTGCAATTAAAAAAAGGCTTTGAAGCCTTAGGATACAAGACTTTTCTTTTCGACCAGACAACAGAAGAAGAAAGTGCAGAAAAACTTTACGATTTTGCAACAGCTTATGACACGATACTTGTCACTTTTAACTTTGACGGTATTCATTATGAGACTTCACTTTTTAACATGAATGGAGTCTCTATCTGGGATGAACGCAAAATCCCATGCGTCAACATAGCCGTTGACCATCCATATTTTTATCCCGAACTTTTCGATATACATCCAGATATTTTTTATGAAGTATCCATCGACAGATACCATGACAGATATATGAAAAGATTTTATCCGGAACTTATGAGCGGAACCTTTCTTCCACTAGGCGGCACTCCACTCTCCCCAAACGGAGATTACAAGAAGATGGCTGACAGAAAATATGACATATGTTTTACCGGTAATTACACACCACCGGAAGTCTTTGACGATGCAATAAACAGACTCGGTGACGAATATGCAATGTTTTATCTTGAGATAATACATGATCTTATCACCAATCCCGACAAACCGGATGATCTGACAATGGAAGAACACTTAAAAAAAGCTATTCCCGGAATCACACATGAGGAAGTAAAAACAGCTATTCCAAACATGATTTTCATTGATACATATGTCAGATGTTATTTCAGAGGTGAAGTGATTAAAACTCTTGCCGATGCCGGCTTTAAGATACACTGTGTCGGCAAAGGTTACGATAACCTCAGGTGTAAACATCCCGAAAATCTCGATATGAATCCTGATGAGCTTTCCTATGGATGTCTTGAAGCACTCGCCGACAGCAGACTTTCATTAAATGTCATGCCGTGGTTTAAAGATGGTGCCCATGACAGGATATTTAACTCTATGTGCAACGGAGCAGTCTGCATAACAGACCACAGCAAATACCTTGATGAGATACTCACACCTGATGAAAATATTATATTTTATGACCTCAAGCAGCTTGATAAACTGCCTGAGATATTTGAAAATGCATTAAATGATACTGATAAACTGGAGAGAATTCAGAAAAACGCATTTAACTTTGCAAATTGTGAACACACATGGTATGCGAGGGCAAAACAGCTTCACAATGAACTGTTAAAGTTTTTGTAAATATACAAATATACCTGCTTATTCCCTGTATAATCCCTCTTTTGCATTAACTACTCCATGCTCCATCATAGCAGTATTCAGAGAAGATACATCACGATTTGCACTTTCACTTCCGAGAAATCTTTTAAGAGTAGCACAGCATGCCATATCACCTAACACATCTACCATAGTGACTATCATATCTGAAAGTGTACTTATACTTATGAATATTCCCATAACACCTGCCGGGATGCCTGCTATCTGGATAAGTGCCGCAAATGATGCAACCTGACCGTTTGGAATACCCGGTGTACCTATTGACAAAAGCACATTTGCCAATACTATCACGACCATATTAAGTAAAGTAAGGTGAACCCCACAGGCATTTGCGAAAAATGTTATCATAACCGACATAAGTATTGATATTGCATCCATATTTACAGTTGCTCCAAGTGGAAGCACTATACTTGTTATCTCTTTTGAAACACCCATTCCCTCCTCTGCACATCTCATGCTTATCGGAATAGTCGCAGAGCTTGAACAGGTACCAAATGCATTAAGTGCGGCAGGACTTACCGATTTTACAAATGTCTTTAAAGGCATTTTTGCTATAACTCCCACTATGATGCCATAGACCACCACGGCGTATATTATTATTATCGCATATGTCGTAAGAAGTGCCGTTCCTATTGAAACAACCGTATCTGCACCGGTAGTAGCAAGAACCGGCATTATCGTACAAAGAACACCAAGCGGAGTAAATTTCATAACCTCAAACAATATTTTCATTGAAACTTCATTGACGGATGTTATAAGATCCATCAAAGGCTGGGCTTTTTCCTGTAATGCGAGTATCGCAAAACCTATGATAACCGCAAACACCAGGATTGACAGCATATCACCGTTTACAAACGAGGCAAACGGATTTGACGGAATAAGGTTAGTTATTGTATCTAGTATGTTTGATACATTATTCACATCTACATCCGCACTTGCAAGCTGCAGCTTTGCATTTTTTCCGATACCGAGCATCTGCGGAACAAATATACCAAAGACACAGGCAAGACAGGTTGTCGATAAGAAGAATACCATCGCTCTGCCTGCTATCCTGCCCGTTGCTGACACGCTTCCCATGCTCCTTATTCCACATACAAGAGAACAGAATACCAAAGGATATATCATCATTTTCAAAGCATTCATATAAATCGTTCCTATAGTCTGCGATGCCTTGATAACTCCTGTCCAGCTTTTAGGAATTATAAATCCAAGTATCACACCAATTGCAAGCCCTATCATTATCTGTACTGTAAGATTTAATTTTTTCCATCGTTTTATCATATTAGCCCCCGTTTCTGCACACGTTTTTTTGTGCATAGTGCAAAAGGTTTTGCCTTTCGCACATGAGTTTTGTGCCAAGTGTGCCCAGACACAAATCCTGCAAAAAAATAAGCGGCAAACATATTTTATGTTTTGTCGCCTTTGACACGCTATATACTATATTTATTTTTTAGTCAGTCAGAAATTAGTAATCTGCTGTCTGTTTATAACACTATTACTTATGTACTATATCAAATTAATCTTTTATCAAATATTAAAATCATCCGAACTTTTTATTTATCATTTCAAGAAGCATATCGACAGTTCCGTCAACTCCCATTATACTGCTGTCGAACATTGCATCTTTTCCGTCATGCTCACCTCTCCTGTTTCCCGTGACATATTTATAATATGTATCACGCTTTTCATCCATCTGCCTTACAAGTCTCTTTGCCGAAAACATCGACATATCATATTTCTCCGCAATATGCTTAGTTCTTACATCAAACGGAGCATAGATATATATCTTCAGACAGTCATCCCTGTCTTTCAAAATATAATCAGCACATCTTCCCATTATGATGCACGACTCATTCTGTGCAACTCTCTCGATTATATCAGCCTGTGCATCAAGCACCTGGGTTGAGAGATAAAAATTGCCGACGCCGTATGTAGTTTTTAAACCCTCAATATCTTTTGCAGATACCTCATCGGCTTTCTGAACGGTATGCTCATCCATCTCAAGTTTCTTTGCAGCTTCCTCGACAAGCTGTCTGTCATAAAGTTTAACTCCAAGTTTTTCGGCAAGCTTTTCAGCAATATCACAGCCCTGAGCTCCAAACTCTCTTCCTATCGCAACAACAAAATGCTTCATATGCATCCCTCATTTCTTTTTATCTGCTTAAACAAAATACTTTAAATCAACTATGTCTTTAAAAACATCACTGTTACTGATTGTCACTTACAAAACAAATGAAATAAATATCATCTTTACACTACAACTTCATAATATAAATCTGCAAGGACAACTTTTTGTTTTGCACAGCTTTATAATACCATTATTTTAGATTTATCTGTATGTCCATAGTAAACATAAATGTCAAAAAGTGTTTGTCCACTACAGACAAACTATAAAAAATAAAACTTACACCGCCGACGATAGCAACGGGCATAGTGCTTATTATGGCGGCAAATTTAGGAACAAAGCTGAGCACGGCCGCATATACGGCGGCAGAAAACGCATTGAACGATTGCCCCCACTATCCTGATTATAAGTGCGAGCACAAGATATAAAAGACCTGCAACGACGATTCCTCCGTAGGCATATGGAAGTTTCTCTCCCATAGTCATGTTCTTAAAAATTCCAGTATCAAGTTTTGCAACCGTCTCAAACCCACCAAAAAATGCAAATGATGAGCCAAGAAAAGCAGGCACTTTTAACTTTGTGCAAAGATGAAAGAATAATGTTCCTATACCTGCAAAAAATAAAGTGACCTGAACCGACAATCCCTCTCCATTAAAATAATTATTAACCAGTATCGAAACGAGAATGGTGGCACCAAACATAGCAAACATATGCTGCAAACCAAGCAAAAGCATCTTTGGCAAACCAAGAGTTCTCGCATCACGAATAGTTTCGTTATCTTTGTTCATAAAATTCTCTTTTCCGCACACATTTTTTATTCCTATCAAGTTTGTGTCAAGTGTGTGCAGACACAAATCTTGTGTATGAAAAATTTTATTTTTCAATCTATCCTCCCTATAAAAATTTTGTCACTTGCACCATCATTAAGGAAAACAAGTAATATGGCAAGCATTTTTTATAGTGATTTTACAAGTATTTTTTTCTTGACTTTATTTAAAAAATCAAGTATATTATTGCCGTTGCTGTAATGTGTTTATAAATAATGTATTCGCAAACATATATACATACAACATCTATAATTTGATATTTACGATGTAGAACAGTATTTCTGAAATTTATTTCTACATTTATATCATTTTTTTACTGAAAATTACAAGTGGATTTTTCCTGTACGATCATCTTTTCGCCACGCACTTATTTTAGTGCGTGTTTTTTTTATCTAAATTTGCAAGACAGTAACTTTTTTGATGCAGCAGATTTATCAGGCAGATATTTGAATACACTCTGCTAACTTGCTCATAATTAAGGAGATTCAAAATGAACAATAATGATTTTATGAAAACAAAACCTGTTTTACCGCTTATCCTGTCAATGTCGATGCCAATGGTAATCTCTATGCTTGTCAATTCTCTCTACAACATCGTTGACAGCTATTTTGTTGCCAAGATAAGTGAAAACGCAATGACTTCCCTATCACTTGTTTTTCCCGTACAGAATTTTATAAATTCAATTGCGGTCGGTTTCGGAGTAGGTATCAATGCGGTAATATCTTATTTTCTCGGTGCAAAGAAAAAAGAGCAGGCTGACAATGCCGCCTCAATAGGTATGCTCTTTTCCATTTTACATGGTATTTTAATGATATTTATATGCAACCTTATCATGCCATCATTTCTGGGTATGTTTACCTCTGACAAAGAAGTAATAGAGCTCGGTCTTAAATACTCAAGAATTGTTTTTTCTTTTTCAATATTTATCTGCGTAAGTCTTACCTTTGAAAAAGTATTTCAGGCAGTCGGAAAAATGACCTTTACAATGATAAGCCTTATGTCTGGATGTATAGTAAATATAATACTTGACCCTGTTCTTATATTCGGTCTTGGTCCTGTTAAAAGTCTTGGAATAAACGGTGCAGCCATAGCAACCGTAATAGGACAGCTTACAACATTTTTAATCTATGTATTTATTTATTTAAGAAAAGATGCAGGAATAAAATTTAACCTCAGAAATATCAGCTTTGATATTTCAATAATAAAAAAATTGTACGCAGTTGGAATACCAGCAACATTAAACATGGCACTGCCATCCGTACTAACATCGGCTCTAAATGCCATATTAAGTTCATTTTCGGGAATGTATGTCGTAATACTCGGCATCTATTATAAATTGCAGACATTTCTCTATCTGCCCGCAAACGGACTTATCCAGGGTATGCGTCCGATAATCGGCTACAACTATGGTGCAGGCGAGAAAATAAGAGTAAAAAAGATATATCACACTACACTTGCATTAAACAGCATAATAATGATATTCGGCACGATAATATGTCTTATAATCCCCGGCCAGCTTATGGGACTGTTTTCAACAAGCCCTAAGACAATACACGCCGGCAAGACAGCACTTCGCATAATCTGTCTTGGATTTATCATATCCACAATATCCGTCACCGCCTCCGGTGCATTAGAGGGACTTGGCATGGGACTAAAATCCCTCGTCATATCTCTTCTCAGATATGTGATAATAATAATCCCGTCAGCATTTATCCTAAGCAGCTTTGCAGGAGTTTACGGTGTATGGAACTCGTTTTGGATTGCAGAAGTGATAACTGCATCGTTTAGTTATATTATGGTTAGGAGGATGTTTAAAAGGATGCCATAATGGCATCCTTTGCAGGGGGATATTTATAAATTTCTGTATTCTCATCCGTCTATATGTTTCTTTTTCCACTCTTTTTGAATACGATATTCACTGACATCCATATCATAATATTCCATATCCAGTTTTGTCCCCGACCTGTCGATAGAGGCAGTTGCAACATTATACTTTTCAGGAATGTATAATTTAGAGTTTTTTATTATATCAACGATTTCAGAAAAAACTTCTGAAAGCTCATTTTCGTCCAGTTCATACTGCTCTGCAAGAGCATAACACTGGACTGCCTGCCCGTTTATAAAAGAATAAAAATACACTTCCTGACTTGTTTTTGTTATTCCTGCAAAAAAAACCGTCTTATCACTATTATCCGGGATGATTTTCCTTACTTTGTCAAATATCAATGTTTCCGGTTTCATAATTACCTCCTATCTTGAACTGTACTCCCTATATGTCTTTGTTCCTGTCGATTCATCTAATATTCCCACCGTTACTTTTGCAATATTTCCGCTCTCGTCATATTCAATCTTGACGGATGTAATCGCAGCATCGCATCCGTCTTCTTTCATATCATCTAAAGTTTGTTTTAATCTGTCATAATCCTCGTCACTTATCTTATCTGACAACGATTCTGATAAATCCGTAGAACCTTCAACATTATCAAACTCACATACCGTCTTTTTGCCATCAACAATATATCCTGCCCTGATTTTTGTCGGTCTGCCTGACTCACCGTTGTATTCAATTTTTATGTGTACGCTGACCTCCTTGCCCTCCTGCAAAGCCTTAGCAATCTCATTTTCCATTCTCTTGTAATCGCCACGGTTAATCGTTCTCCGCATCGGCACAAGATTTTCTTCACCCTCTGAACCGCCAAGAATTCTCGCAATAATGTGTCCGCCGTCATCGTCCTCTCTGCGTTCTTCACCGCCCGACTCTTTTTGCTCTTTCATATTCCTAGAACCCTCCTCCGTATATTCAGGATTTGATTCACACGATATTTTATTTCCGTTGCCATCCGTTTTATATACATTTCCATTTGCCGTATATTCAATATCGGGAAGAATTTCGCCGTTTTTCTTATATGTCTGACCGTTTTCGTCAGTCTCATATGTATTTCCGTTAAAATCATAAACAGAGTTTGGTTCTCTCTTTTCAGAATAATCGGGTTCTTCGGGTATTATATCCTCCTGCTGCTCCGCAGATACTTCACTTAAATTATCATCACCCATAAGCCTGTCAAACTTTTCGCTTGCCTTTTTGCTAATCTCACCTGATTTCATACCTTTAGTTTCTGAAATCTCACTTAATCCACAAAAAAAATCCATACAAACCACGCTCCTTTATATGTGATCCATCAGCCGTTCAAATAAATCCACTGTCTCGGCTGTGCCATCAATCCGTGCCTGTTCTTTTGTCAATAAAGCAATTATTTTCTGCTGGTCATTTTCACTAAGAAGCATAATATCAGGTTCAAGCATCTCCTTTATGCAATCATACCAACTGCTTATATTGTTTTCTTTTCCTTTTGCAAGTCCGAATGCTATTTCAGAATTGAACAGGCTATACACTACCTGACCTCTCAATTTTTGAACTTCATCCTTTGTCACGGCTTTTGTATATCTGATAAATGCAGCCTTTGACTCAGCCGGAATACGCAAAGTATATATGCCATTTACCAGTTCATCAATATAGCGGGCATCAAGTTTGTTTCTCTTATCTATCGGCAACAGCAGATATTCAAGATACTTCATTTTATCTTCGTCAGCTTTTGTCTTACAGTCATATGAATATTTTGAAACATTTTTAAAATTTGTATCTATATTGCACAAAACAGGTTCAAGCCAGTTATTCTGATACACCGCTGCCACAAAAGTCTTAAGTCTCGACAGTTCAAAAATCTGATCCTCATTAAGTCCTGCGGCTCTTCCAACCAGCTCTCTGTCGGCAAGATCCGGCAATCCAAGAATTATCTTTGTATTTGTATTTCTTATCACGGACATATCCATTAAACCAGGTGCCTGGTCTGCGATAATAAATCCCTCACCGTAAGTTCTCATCTCCGCAATAGAATTAGCCAGCATCTCTACTGATTTTCCAAGCATATTAGAGCCCTCACTCGTCTGCTCAGTCGAAGTCCGTTTTAAAATATTATGTGCTTCTTCCAATACAGTAATATGCTTAAGCGGTTCATTTCCAGCCGTGGCATTTGCCATTCTGTACTCCTGCAGTTTCATAACAAGCAGTCCCATAATAAGTGACTTAGTCTCGCTCGAACCTGTTCGGCTGAGGTCTATTATAACATTCTCGTCAAACAGCTCACTTGTGCTGATTTCATCATTAGTAAAAATCTGACCGCACAACCCGTTTGTCAGTGATTTAAGCCTTGTAGACAATGCACCTTTATAATCACCCTTACTATCTGACGAATATGCAGACTCGTCCATAACTCTGTTAATCTGATGCAACACATCCATAAAAGACGGATACAGCGGAGTACCTTTAAAATCTTTATATCTGCATTCTGATGTTTCAAGATTCCAGCCGGAAACAACATATGCTCTCTCAATGGCATCTTTTAAAACAGCAGGCATTGCAGCATACATCGGCCAGCAGACATTAAAGATTTCTATCAGACGGTCTATGTGTTCCAACACATGAATATCATACGGAAAACTAAAAGGATTTATCTTTAACAGCGGCATCTTCCTGTAATTTGTTCCATATACTTTCACATCGGCATAACCGCCAAATCTGTCCTTATATTCACCCTTTGCCGGCTCAATAACCATAAACTTTATTTTATCATTCTTTCCTCTGACATTATGAGTCATAAGTTTATCCAGAACAGAATAAATCGCAGTTGATTTTCCTTTACCCGTAGAGCCTGTGATAAAAGTGTGCATGGAAAGACTTTCAATGTCGATATTGACTTCCTGCTCTTTTCCGTCATAACCCTCGTTGTGCCCCATGTGGTACAGTTTACCAAGCGTTATTGTATCATTATTACTTTCTGTTACATTCCGCCCGAATGGAGCCATCGGAATTACCGTTATGCCGGGAATTGACTTTTTAGGCAGACCTATCTGGATTGCAAGCTCATCACCACTGACTATCGAAGCCGGAGTAACAATTATCTTATCTTTTTTATTCTGCCAAAATCTCGGATGCACAAACGAGCCGATATACTTTCCTAATATCCGTGTCTGCTCCGGTTTGAACCATGAATTAATATGTGATGACTGAACACTGGAATTTTTACCTCTCATAAGAGCATTATAATTGCTTGCAACGGTAAGTGCCGTTTCACGGTTATTAGCGATAACATACGCTGCACATTCAAAAGCACCAAAACTCTCACATTCATCAAGTCTTTCCAAATGCTTATCGATTTTATCCAAAAGTGCCTTAACAGAGCGGTTTTCATATGTTAATTGCAAACTCTTTCCCGCTGTTTTTGAAGATGAAGCCGTATCAGTGACTGAACTACTTCTCTGATTTGTCTCAGTTGTCGTGTTTGTCTTTCCCGTTGTATTTGCAGTGCTGCTGTTTACTCCTGCATTAAATCCCACATTTGCGGAAACAACAAAACTTACACCTGCACTTGCACTTCCGCCAAAATATCTGCCCTTTGAGTTCGTCTTACTCTGTGTAAGTAAGATTCCTTTTGATATACCCTCCGAAATCCCGTCTGTCCTCGCCTTTGATAAAGACAAAGTGTCACTTTCATTTATCGTCACCGAACTGTGTACAAAAGTAGCAAGCTGCGTATGCAGCAATTCATATCCCTGTTTCATCCTCTGAATTTCCGATGTAGAAACAGGGTCTGCAAGCATTACGATAGTATATTTCTGCCCCTTCAAGGAATCTACAAGATTTTCAATTCCCTGAACATAACTTTCTATGCTTTTATCGCCTTCATCACGAAGTGCTACTATTCCCGACACAGAGGAATAACACTTTTCATTTTCCGAAAAAATCGTATCCCTGAAATTCTGAACCTCTGTTTTTTTAAGTTCCTCTAAATCAGAACCTACAAGATTTCCATCCAATGCTCCCCTAAAAGCTTTAGCATCCGCCTGACGCCTTTTTACGCTAACTTCCTTTGAGTCTCTTGCATTTTTTGAAATAATACCAAATAAAAACTCTATTTTTGAACCGTCACTTTTTATTATCGTTGCAATACTGCAATCAATGGAAGATGCAACATTAACTATTGTTGTCAGCTTATTCAAAAAGTTCTCCTCTTTGTTGACAACTAATTTAGAAAGCCTGTAAAATTTACCGCACTCCGCAATATCAATATCCGTATCCTCTGCAGATGGTGGCAGGATTTCAAATGTCTCCAGCCTTTCTAAATAATCCTTAGTAATAATCGCAGAAGCATTGTTCAGCGAACTATCTAAATTATTTAACCCGGTTTGTGTGACCTCTAATTCATTTGCCATGATACATCCTCCATTCGTTAATTATAACTTTTAAAGCGGACATTCACAATCCGCCTTATATGTGTTCAAGCTCTGATTTAAGTATCTCTGCATATTCTTTATATCCTGCGATTTCTTTTTCCTTGTTTTCGCATTGACTGAGTAATTCTTCAAATTCTTTAGTAATATTGTCAAGCAACGACTCCTCCACTTTCTTGCCGATTTGTGCCATTTCTCCCTTAAACTTCTTTACGGCAGAGTCTAATTTTTTGCATAATTCATCGTATATCCTTGAAATCGCTTTAGACAGAGCCGTAGAAAGTTCCGTCTTTTGGCTTGCAGAAGTAAGTTCCCCGGTAAACTTGCCAGCAATACCATTCATCTCGTCCGAAATATCAATGTCAAAAATAGGAAATTCGATACCGCTTACTGTTTCTTCGACCATAATCCTAAATAAAGACGAATCGTACTTTTCACTTCCCATGTCAAAGTTATTAACAACAACATTAAGCAGGCGTCTCTTTATTTCCTTTATGTGCAACGCTTCACTGAATACCTCCTCGACCTGATTAGACGCATCCAGACCGTATTTGCGTAAATTTTCAATGGCATCCGCCGCAATACAGTATGAATAATGTTCCTCATATGTATATACATGAGTTCTCTTCCAAAATAAATGCCCCGTTGTATAAGAGCCTGTTCTTGTTATACTGCCTGTCCTTTCTTTTACATTGAGGTAATCTTTACCCGCATCCCGAAGTTCCCTGACAGCATTTGATTTTTCCGACTCTAACTTGGCATTTAATTCTCCAAACACAGATGCAATATCAGCTTTTATTGAGCCCATCTGCGTCTCAACAAATTTTTTGTGCTCAATCAGTTGTTCCCTGTCATTACTTTCAAGAACCTGAATCCTCTTATTTGTTTTCTCCAGATAATTTGAAAGAAGATTTTTTAATTCCTCTGCGGCATTAGGAATAAAGCTCTTTGCCTTTGCCGATAATATATCTTCCTTATCTTTCACTACATCTTCAAACAAACTCTTTACTTCATCAAAATTACCGAGAAGTTTAAGGTCTGACTCCATGTCATTTGAAAACTGCTTTAATGCCGAATATATGTTTTTTTCTTCCGATGAGTAATCTTCCTGACTTTTCCCGGTCATATTGTAGGCTAAAGAAGAAACCAGTATCGGATCAGCACACTGCTTTATCACCTCGATAAGTTCAGGTGAACTTCCTCTCTTTTCAAGATCCTTTGTAAATTCCTCTACCTTGCTTTTTGCTCTTTTTCTAAGTTTCTTCTTTATAATCTTACAGGCCTTTGGAATATTGTCAGCCGTATTTTCATCATCACCAAAAATATCGTCATCATCCTGAACCCTCAAAATGTCACGGATTCCGCTATCATATTTACTGGCGATGAGAACAAGTTTTTTAACACCTTTCTGCGGAAGCTGGCTTGATAATAAAATCCAATCACTCTTATCGAGAAAGCTGCCTGATTGACTCAAAAAGAATACGACATCACAAACTTCCATAAATTCCTTTGTACGGATCGTTCTTGAAGCAATCGGGTCATTCAGTCCCGGAGTATCAACTATTGATAACCCCTTAAATTCATCTTTGTTGAGAAATAAAGTTACCGCTTTTACTATCGGAGTAAACCTGCCGTCCTCACCGACATAATCATTTAAACTTGAAATCAGATCCTCATATGTATCAAACTCAATCCTGTCAATTCCTTGTTCAAGATACGGTGCAGTATCCACTCCGTTTCTCTTTACCATATCAACAATCTCTCTTGCCGATGTATAGATTTCATCCTCAATATCAACGGCGGCATTCTCCTCCAACACCTCCCACTCTTTAGGAGAATAATATTCTATTTGAATTATGTTTTCCTCGGAATACTCCATTTTTGTAAGTGTTGCAGTCTTAGGTGTCGATGCCTTAGGCAGGATTTCCTTACCGCCAAACAACAATGTGTTCAAAAAAGAGGACTTACCCGATTTAACCTGCCCGACAACACCAATATTAAGCTTTCTGTTTTCACGATAAAAATCCTCTGTTTTCAGATTAAAATTATCTATAAGCTTATTAAGACCAGATATATCGTCTTCCTTAGCATATCCCGTGACATCATGCACTATGTTTTCTACCTGCCCTACAAAAGCTTCAAACTCTTTATTGTCATTAGTAAATATATTCATCTAAATACCTCTTTTCCGTAAGTGTAAATTTTAGCTAATCCGTAAAGTTTTAAACTTCACACCATTATTTTCCCGCCTTTATCCAAGCCTTAATTGACTCTTCATTATCCTGTTCATGAGCAATAACACCGTAATTAGTATTGTTATCTCTAAACTGAAAGATAGTACCTGATACCGGAGATTTTACTTCTGTTGGCTCTAATTTTTGACTCGGAATAGATGTTCCTGAAAAGATTAATGGTATGTATTCTATAACTATCTTTTTGTAAGCAGCAATCGTGTCTCCGCTTTTGACTGCCTGTTGTTGCCCTGCTTTCCACGCAAAATCTTCTGCTTCATCATCAGGCACCTCAACTACAACCACACGCAGTTTTGCGAATACTTCCTCCACCAAATCACTTCTGATATAATGTCCATATTCTTTTACTTTATATCCTAATACTTTCAGGTCATCATCACTAACACCAGATAAATTTTGACTCAGTGACACTTTGGAAACAAGTGCCAGACCCTTTACATCTTTTCCCGACAATCCTAACACGGTTATTGCATCAGCAATATACTTATATATTTCTTTATTTGCCATACCTGTAATATTCGCCACGATAAGTGCATCAACCAAAAAATACTCTTTATATTCTTTCGATATTATCTCAGACATTTCATAAAACAACTGCTCGTCTGTTTTCAAACAGTCCAAATACAAATCCTCTAATGACAGATCAATATGTGACTGCATCTGCAGCCATTGAATAAATACCATTCGGTTTGCCGCAGCTTCATCATCATGGTCAAGACGAACAATATTTAAGAGCATTTCCAGATAAATCTGACATGAATGTCTATCTTTAAGTTTGCTCAAAGGATGCTCTCCGAGGTCTATCTGCTTTGCCAGCACCTCTATTTTTGAATAATCTAATGTAATATCTTCTGATGAATTTCTTATCGTTTCAATGTCTGTGCTTATGGATTTAACACATTCATTGATTTCCTGTATGTTCTTTTCCAGTATATGTATATCCTGTTGAATATCTAAAAGACTTTTCAACATATCACCTCTTTCTATGGTTTTATATCAGTATCGTATAAACATATCAATTAACCTGATATAAATAAATCAATTAATCTTATATAAACAAATTAATTAAAACGAGCCGAATCTTCATATGTGCAATTAGTTGCCTTAGACTGCGGAGTAAACATTGTTCTGTTGCTGCTTTCCGGATCAATCCTATTTCCATAGTGCATATGCCAACAGTTGTTAAAACTGCACTTGTCTACGGAACTGTCAATATTTGATATAAATGCTGAACGATAATAATCCGCCGAGTTAATTCCTCCACATTCAACAAATGATGTATCTATCAAATCAAATTTTCCAATATTTGAAGGATTGTTCGAATAGAGAACACCTCCAAGTTCTTGCCATTCATTATTACCATTGTTATGTATTAATTTACAATTATTAAATGTGCTGCCGCTCACTAAAATTTTATCTGCATTGTCAAATGTAATAGTCCTCGTAGAAAAATCTTTAAATTCGCAGTTGTTTATTATAATCTCTTTACAGTCATTAAAATAAATAGTCATTTTGTCTCCGCTTGTAAAAGTGCATCCCTCTAAAATTACTTTTTCCCTGTTTGCAAAAGCAATTCTATACTCATCTACTTTTATATTTGCACCGATAATCTTTACGCAAGGTGTATTTAATTCTTCTATTTTTTCAAGCATCTGGGCTGTTATATTCTGATCATGTGTCGGCTGAAAAATCGTCATATTATCGTTTGAACATACACATTTCTTAGATATAAGATACATATAGTCACTAAAGATAACATCAGATATACTGTCAGCTTTTACTTCGTATGCACTAACATAAGCAGATTCATCCATTGCAATAATTGCTTTTGCCATTGTCGCAATATATTCTAATTCTTCTTTTGTTATCTCATATGATTCAGCAAACTGTGCTATCAGTTTCAACTGCTCATCGGTTCTATCCTGCACACAGGTTACTATCATTGCATCTAACATCCAGCGATATTTTAATTGCAAGTCTTTGCATTCATTTGAAAACTGAATATAATCATCAATTTCAATATCAAGTGCCATCCTTAAAAAGTCTTCCGCCTGCTTATCTGTGTCCGCTCCGGCTATAATCCTCTTAAACATTTTAAGCTGTGGCTCCGTAATCGTGCCCGACTGCTGCATGACTACTGCGAGCATCTTCAAATATCCGTTTTTTATATAATCTGTACTTTCTGCCAAATCTTTATTTGAAACAGGATAACGCTCCGCAACCGTATTGTCTAAATACTCACAAAGAATACTTATTTTATCTTTATCCATTTTTCATTCCTCCTATACTCTTGAAATCAGTGTCGCATATTCTTCCGTATTTTTATAAACATCATTAATATGAATGTCCTCTGCACTAACATTGCAATTTTTCCTTATTACATTAAACAATTCATCATTTTTATAAGCATCATCAATATGAATATCTTCTGCATTAATGCTGCAAGACTCTTTGATAATGTCAATCAATTCCTCTTTGTATTCACTGCCGCCGGCAGATTTATTTATAACAGGCTCTATTCCGTCAAATATATTTTGCAGCATATCTGCCAAGGAACTGTCTGTTTTAATGCCTTTTTGTTTCTTATAATCTTCTATAAGCTGCAAAGGATTTTGAACTTTATCCTGAAGCAGGTCTATCTCAGACGGCTCAGGCATATCAATATTTACAATGTCTGAAATAAACTTAATCTCCGTAAAGAACTCATCCTGTAATTCTTTTAATTTTTTACTGATATTCTTAAGTTCATTTACATTCTTTTGTGCTTCTTTTACCATTAATTGCAAAGGTTCTAATATCTCTGTATCAATATCTTCTGCTTCAAGCTTAGTGATAGATGTGTTCAGTCTTGTAAGCTTACGGCTTTCTTCGTTAATTTCATCCTCGTAAAAATCCTTGCATCTCACAAATAATTTCTTAAAGTTTCTCGCAAAATTCGATTCATAAACCTGACTGTTCCAAGTCTCAATCTGTTGTCTTATCCTGCCTGCATCTTCTTCAATAAACGATTTCAGGCTGTCATCTTCAATCTGCTCAATTTTACTTGTAAATGCAAAAACATCAACATAACGGACACCTTTAACATCTAATGTGGATTTTATCTTTGCTATAATCTCCTTAAGGTCAGCGAGATTTTTCTTATCCGCTTTATTCAAAATTATAAGCATTGGAATACCGTCACGCAAAGTCTTTATAAACTTAATATCCTCTTCTGTTATAGTTCCTGCATCTGCCTGCACAAACCACAAAATATAATTGCTGGAATTAAGCTGACCTCTTGAAATCTGTTCATCTGTCTTTGCAGAATACTTTTCCGAATCCGGTTTTGAATAGCCGGGCGTATCAAGAAATGCAATATTTTCATACTTGTGTAACGGTGTCGAGAAAAAGATGTTTTCCAAAACATGTCCAAGAGTTACTGCATCCGTAACTTTCTCATCGTCATCATCTTCAACCTCACCAAAGCCGTGAGCAATCTTTTTAATATCTCTAGGCTGCATCTGTACTTTCGTATCAAATACATTGATACCCATAACCTCATGCTTTTCGCCCTTTACAATATATGTAGGAACAGATGTAGACGGGTCAATGTCTGACGGGAGCACCGACTTCCCCATCAGTGCATTTAAGAAACTTGACTTTCCACTCGAAAATCCGCCGCCCAAAGCCACAATATTTTTTCCTATCAGCTTGTCATACAAAATAAAATCCCTGAACTTTTCATATTCTGACTTAAAATCAGTGTATAGTTCATAAAAATCTTCAGGTGCATTCTTTTTTAAAGTATCCGGAATTTTGTCATTAATTAATTTTTCAATCTTTGTAAGGTCAGCTTTCATCTGATTTCCGGATGTATTCTGCCTGATGATAGCGCAGAGCAGATTGAAATTTTTTAGTAATTTTTCATATACTTCTTCATCGTAAGTCATCTTTTATTTCCTCTATCCTTTCTAAATCCGCATTAATATCAATCGCAAGATTTTCTTTTTTTGTTTTTTCATCATTTATCTGTTGTTTCAAATCCTCCATTGCCTTTTCTAATGTATTTCTCTGGTTTGTAAGTTCTTCCTCCATAGAAGTATTTACAAGTTTTATCTGTTTAGTAATCGCTGTCTCTATTCCATTTCCAACTTCTCTGATTACTTTTGGATATACTTCCGAACGCAGCTTTTGTCTGATAGACTGCTTTGCTTCTTCTCTCTTTTTATCCCCTGATAACTTCATGAAAATACCGGCTATCACTCCTAAGATTGGTGCTCCAAGTAACATCCCTGCTGCAACGGCAACAATACTTCCCGCCATTCCTTTATTTATTTTATCTGCATCAAATGCAAAAGATATATTGACATCTCCTATCGACTCACTATTGATTGCTTTTGTAACTCTTTTCAAATACTTTTCAACTTTAGGAATAAATCGGCTTTGAATACTTTTCGTCACTGCATTTCTCACAACTGAATTAAGATGTTCATTAATACTTTGATTGTTTAATGCCATAGTAACTAATGTTGATTCTTCGGCTTCCATTGCACTCTGAACATCAGACTTTATCTCCTCAACACATCCAGATATTTCTAAATCAAAATCCTCCTGTTCCTTTGAAAACTTGGAGTTTAAAGATGATAACTGCTTTTTTAATGTGTCCTCTTTTTCGTTTAATTCTGACTGCGACAACTGACTTCCATTTAATGTAGTAATTAAATAATTTTGTGTATTATCAACTAAAGGCATAGCAAGATTTTTATACTTATTTGCAAGTATTTCCTGAGATTTTTCCTGAATTTCCTTTAAAAATTCTTCAAGTTCTTCTGCGTCTCCATGAAAACTCGTTGTCTTACAATACTTGATTTCCCTGTCTCCCACAAATCGTTTCAAACTCTCTTTCATCTTTTCAAAGGTCACTTCAAAATCATCATTATGTTTATCATATTTTGTAATGACAACACAAAGCGGCATATCATGAAGACATAATTCTTTCAAAATATTTCCCACGCTGCTTCTGACAATCATGTCATCGGCAGGGAAAGTAACGATATAAGCCAAGCTCTGCGGCAGATAATTGTCGATTGCTTTGTTATGTACTTCAAATCCCGACTCAAATCCGGGCATATCAACAAGCATCACATCCGGAATTTTCTCTAGGAAACTGTTTCTCAACTCAATATGTGCACATTTAACCGTATTGGCGTCTGCCTTATAGTTTCTGTACTCATCCACAGATAAATGCTTATTTTCGCCATCGTTTGTAATTATCGTTATTGCATCATCTGAGTCTGTATAAACTATCTCTGCCGGAACTGCTGTTTCAGGTGTAATATCTTCTTTGAGAATTTTTCTGCTATATCCCAAAATAGTATTAACCAATGCACTTTTTCCTGAACTAAATTTGCCAATGATAGGTGTACAAACTCTTGCCGTAGACATTTCTTTCTGCAATTTGCTAATTCCGTCCGTATCAATACCATAAGCAGTATTCATACTTTTTAGCTCATCTAACGCCCCCATTATTTTTTCCATAGCGTTCAAACCTCCACTTCTCTATGTACTTTTTGGATTTTACTCTCTCATCTTATGATTAATTTAAGTCTCTTGATATTTCCAAAATATAAGTATATTATAAATGATTACTCGTCTAACATCAAGAAATATATGTGTATTTTGCACATCTATTATAATTTTTCCAAAAATCATTTATACATCTTGCACATATTATCTATTTCTTTTTTCATTTCATCAACAAATGATTTTGGGTAAAGAGCTTTTACTTTACTTCCCTGAGATAATAGAAACATATTTACACCCGTTCCATAGGTTTCTGCTTCAATAGTCGTTACATTTCCTGTCTTATTAATTACTTTTGCTGTCGGTATTTTATCTAATATTGCCTGCACTGACATACCGGTATATTCAAATCCAATCTTTCGATACTCTCCCGGAAACATAAACTGAATTTTATTTCTTAGTTCTCCCTCATCAAAATCATGTTCACGGGGAACTTCAAAATGCTTTCGGTGTTCGACAATATTAACTATTCGATCCACTCTGTAATATAACGGTTTCCAATCATCCTCATCACATCTGTAAGCAATAAGGTAAAAATAAAAATCAGAAAACATGATAGCAGCCGGCATCAATCTCCGTTTAACCAAGTCTCTTGATATTTTATAATATGAAACGGATATTTCTATTTTTTCATATATGCAGTGTGTAAGCTGCCATAAATTATCAATCACACTATTGCAATCATGATTTACCTCATTGTAATGATACATTTCTTTCCTAATGATTTTTTCAAGCATATTCCTGTCATTATAAGAAGTGAAATTTTTAAGCTTAGTGATTATATCCAGAATTTCTATTTTACTAAAAGCTCTACAGCCTATCATCATTTTAATAATGGCAGCCAGTTCTTTGCTAAGTAAAAAATTATCAAATTCCAAATAATAAGTTTTTGAACTTGCCGCATATTTCAACTCTGTATTTCCTACTAACTCTCTGTTTTCATACAGAAAATTTTTAATCTCTCCCAAATCTCTGGATATACTTTTAGCCGACACCCCATATTCCCCTGCAAGATTTTTCGCCGATATGTTCTCGCCACGCAATGCCCTAAAAAATATTTCCAACATTCTGTTCTTTTTTGTTCCAGTGCTGCTCATACATTTCAGTCCTCTCTTAATTTTTATTTATTATATCATTCTACAGGGACAAATGTATGTCTTACTAAAAATAATATATAAGT
>ERZ772969.270-NODE-270-length-52437-cov-6.053511_pt1 | contig 52437 bp, 53 predicted proteins | sample MGYA00511676_ERZ772969 | MGnify/ENA primary metagenome ERZ772969 (study PRJEB29015, sample SAMEA2737651) | human gut metagenome | biome: human gut; feature: human-associated habitat; material: faeces | place: China | collected 2012 ... | reverse complement strand
CCTGTCCTCCGCAGATGCGGTAGTTTCCCCCGGTGATGTGCAGCGGTTTCCCGTGGACAAGACACGCTGCGATCTTGCGCCGTGCGCCTTCGTAAATCTCCTGCACGGTAGAGCGTGAAATGTCCATTTGAGCGGCACACTGCTCGTGGGTTTGCTGCTCCAAGTCAACCAGCCGAATGACCTCGTATTCGTCCAGCGTCAGCAGGATCGGCTCGGTATTCTCGCACCCGTTGGGACAGAATGCATCGACCTGTGGTACGTCACAAATTCGACGGCACCGTGGCGGTCTTGGCATGGGCGCTTTCCTCCCTTTGTATTCGGTATATACCGATTATAGCACTTTGAGCAGAAAAAAGCAATTTTTTTCAAAAGCTGCTGCGTTTTCCGTCCTCATATGTGTACTGGCTGATATTCGGTGTCAAAGACTACGTGTGAGGCATGTTCGTATTATCAGATTATCTACATTTGACAGAACTTCGCAGGGCATGATGAATTTGCTTGGATTCATTATGAGTTTAGTTTACATGCAAGCTTTTCCTTTTTGTCCGTCTGATTTTCTTCAGCTTCTTTTTCGGCTTCCTTTTCCTCATTCGGATCCATTTCCTTTGCCGAATCAAGTGGATCGGCGAATGTCATATCATTTCCCTCAGCTGCTGTTGTTTCTTTCTTCTCCTGTTCTTCCGTCGGGGCATTTACGATATCCGGGTCTTCCGCCAGCAGATTGGTAACTGCCGTAACCGTGGCTTGATCAGAAATGCGGCTCTGGATTGCGTCGCACGGGAATAACTTACCGCCATCATAAATCATCCCATTTTTCATGGTCGGATAAAAAATCAATTATTCCGTATTTGACAGCTCTTCATCAGCTTCCATCAGGCGTTTCAATGCTACTCTTAAGTCATCCGAATCATCAGTCGTATCTGTGGGAAGATCGACCACATAATATGTATGTACCTTCTCTTATCGTTTTCCCCTTCTTTCAAGAGCAAATCTGCTTGATTGTATTGCTCAACCAGACAGACGTTTGTTGTGCCTCGTTCAGAACAGCTACTTTGTCCACATCGCTGAGTCTGCGCCGAATGATTTCAAACTGTTTCTCATTCAGGTTCCCTTTACCAATCGCTTTGAGTGCCTGAATAATCATAGCCGTTATGGGAGACATTCCGGATATTTCCCGATTGTTACGGTGCTTGAACTCCAATGCAACATTACCAACCTGAAACTGATGGTATGACCGGCCCATCGCTGATATAACTCCATTTGGCAGGCACCTGTGTAGAGAGACCAAGCATATTTAGAGCTGTGTCCCCACAAGGGGCAATCGTCCAGTTGAACTTTCGTGCAATCGCTTCTGTAACCTTGTTCGGAGAAGGAGTTTCATATTCCTGTATCAGTTCGCTGTAACGTGGATAGTAATATACACCACGCATGATCTTTTGAATTTTTCCAGCTTTTTCTAAACGGAGCAAAGCCTGACGTACAGCATTATATTCGCCCAGATCAAAGAAGTCAGATGCAATATAAACATTGTCGCGACTCCCGCTTTCAATTCGCTCCATCTCCTGATGGGTGATACTATCCTGATGCACGGTCTCACCTCCAAAATGTTTTTGTCGCAATTATTGTACAACTTTTGCGACAAAACTTCATGAACTATTTTGATCCTCCACACTGTCATTAGCCTCATCTGCACATTATTCTATCATAGACAATGCATAATAGCCATGCGCTCCAGTGTTCTGTAGCATTTTCTATACAATTTTTGCGACAAAACGCATTTCGTTATCATGGAAGCAAGAAGAATCGGCATCTACTGAATTCTTTCGAGGTTACGAATTTTAGTTCGTTCAAGTAAAATCCCGTGATGAAGGATGAAAGCCCAGATTAGATACTTCTTTTTAATTTTAGGGTATTTCTTCCCAATAAAATGTCCAAGACGAATAAAATTGTCTCCCAAAAAGGCATCATAAACATATCCTACGCAATAAGTACCTGTTGTTAATGCTACCATTAAAAAAGTAAGGAGCATTTTGAACAATGGTTTGAAAAACCACCATAATATTTCCATGATTTTATCACTCATTTTACTGGTCAGTTCAGCTATATTTATTTTCATTTTCATTTCTCCCTCGAAATTTTCATTTGAAAGCATGATCATTTTATCTCACTCTATATCAGCATCATGGTCCTCGCACTCTAAACATTTGCATTTGCCCTTTCTCGATATCCTTAAGTTCAATAGTCGCATAAATAGTATGGCGACGCAGATGGTGAATACGAGATGTTTTTTTTGATTTTGGTTTTGCGGATAACACTTTTTGGCAACCGAAATTTGCCGGAGATTTTTTTGAAGACTTGCATTTTTCCGAGCTGGATGGTATAGTATAGATAACAGAAGAGATGCCACCGATAGACGGTTGGCCCTTTAACTTATATGATTAAAAAATAACCGCCTAAGTTGGGGGGCGGTTATTTTTTTACTTTTTTCGTGTTTTCCTTGGCTTCCCAAGGTGAATTACGATTTTGACATTTACGGAAATAGCGACGCATGCACCGATCAGCGCAAGTCCGCCGGCGATTTCTAAAACCGCCTTGAGTATCTCAATCATATCCATATCTGCACCCTCCATATGCAAAAAGGAGGGCTCAAAAATATGTACCCTCCTAGTTATCAGTTACAAAGCCAGAGGGTCCAAGCCGCCTACCGTTATGGTGACATCTCATTCTGTAATTGTATCATAGATCAATCATACGTTCTTGAAAATGCTTTTTCCCATTTTGTGATATAATTGTGATATAATGAAGTCAGAGGATAGCGGCGTTGATCAGCTATCGCGGTATTGAAGCAATTGACTGTGTCGGAATGCAGCCGGTTGTGGAGCCTGACCTTGGGTTATGCGATAACCTCAAACCGAATAGGTTCTTCGGAACTGAATGAAAACGCTTTTAAGGGCCTTGCATTGGCAGGGTCCTTTATTTTTTGCCATCGCACATTGAGATTGCCCTTTTGCGCTCTCATCACCATTCCTCCTTCCTCAATACCTCGTCTTAACAATTACACCGTCAGTATGTCCCTACGCCCTATGCTAAAATGTAATCTTATATACGGAATAAAAAATACCATTTTAGCATTTATAATTTGATATTTACTATGAATCGTGGTAGAATATACATATATTAGACCGCTTATTTTTGGAGGTATTTTATGAATGATCTCATTGTACGGTTGTCTTCATTAACGTTGGAAAATATTAAGAACGTTAAAAAAGGAACCGTTTGCGTTCCGATAACCGGCATAACAAAAGCCGGTGTCCTTGGCATTTATGGACAGAATGGCTCCGGTAAAACAGCTATTATTGATGCATTATATTTTTTACAGCAAATCATGATTGGAAGCGAGTTAGAGCCAGAGATCGCGGATTATATGGATTCTGACTCAGATCATGCAGAAATCACTGCTGAATTTATCATATCCAGTAGCGAAAAAGTGCTTTATGAAGTGGGTTATCATGTACAGCTGGCAAAAGCAGATTCCAGGGTATGGATAAACCGAGAATTTTTAAATTGTTCTATGACCAAAAACGGGATTCGTTCCAATAAAAACATTTTCATGGATTATCAGAGGGAAGCTTCTGATAACATATTTAAACCGCAAAAACGGTTAGATGAATTAGTTTCACAGGACAAAAATTTATTGACGGACCTGATTGTTGCCAGAAAAATTGCCGAAAAAAGCAACTGCTCCTATATTTTTGGTGAAAGCAGCCGCGAAATATTCTGCCGATCTGATGCCACTCCTTTTGAGAACTATTCATTTGTTATCCGTTCACTCTTTCGTTTTGCGGTTAGGGATCTGTTTGTTATCCGTAACACGCATTCCGGAATGATTACCACAAATTTCATGCTTCCAATGGCGTTCCATATTGAAAAAGACCAGATGAAGGCTAAGGGTGATTTTGCGATCCCATTGATAGCTCCGGTTACTCTCGACCAGGAGCGCAAAGACCTGCTCGGCATTATCGTGGAGCAGATCAACACCGTATTATATACGATTATTCCAGGTATGAATATTGAGGTTCGCGACTACGGAAAGCAGGCACTTGATTCCGGAGAAGACGGATGGAAAGTCGAGTTAATGTCTGCCAGAGTAGGGCACCGCCCCATTCCCATCCGCATGGAATCGGAAGGAATTATTAAGATTATCTCTATTTTAAATGCTCTGATTCAGGCTTTTGGGAATCCTTCTATTTGCCTGGCCATCGACGAGTTAGACGCTGGCATCTTTGAATATATGCTTGGCGAATTATTGGATATCTTCCAGAACAGCGCAAAAGGCCAGCTGATCTTTACTTCTCACAACCTTCGTGCTCTGGAAATGCTTGACAAGGAAAGCATTATGTTCTCTACAACGAATCCAGAAAACCGCTATATTCACATGAAAAATGTTAAGGGAAGCAACAATTTACGAAGCATGTATATCCGCAGTATCACTCTGGGCGGTCAAGATGAAGTAATTTACGAAGAAACAGACAGTCTGGAAATTGCCAGAGCCTTCCGAAAGGCCGGAAGGAGCGTGCAAAATGACTGAGAAATCAGCGGTTATTGTCGTCGTCGAAGGATATAGCGATATGGTTTCCATCGGCACCATATTGAAAGAGTATTTTAGTTCGACTGAAACGCAGTTTGTTATCACCAGAGGTGATATTACATCCAGAGATGGCGTCACCCCAGCAAACGTAATCACAAAGCTCAAGACCGAAGTTGATACGGTCAGAACCAAGTATGGCTATCAATGGAAAGATCTTATCCGTATTATTCATATAGCGGATACAGATGGAACTTTTACGAAAGATTGCGTTGTGAAGGCGGATGTAAAATCAATACAATACTATGAGGATCACATGGAATCAGCTAATGTAGAAGTTACTCATCAAAGAAATGCGAATAAAGCCGAGGTCATGTTTAAGCTATCTTCCATCAATAAAATTAACAGTACCGATTACCGGCTTTACATTAATTCTTGTAACCTGGAACATGTCCTGCATAATGCTTTAAAGGACTTTTCTGCTGACGAAAAAGAAGAAATGTCCGATGCTTTTGCTGAAAATCTTCCAGAGTTTATAAGCTTTATCTCTGACCCAGATATCGCCGTGTCCGGAACATACCGGGAGACTTGGAAGTTTATTGCAAAGGACAAACATTCTCTACAGCGACATACAAATATGCATTTAATTTTCGATTCTGGGGGCCTGAGTACTCCTGCTCATAACTAAAAATCACAAGCGTGTGTTGTTTTGAATCAAACTAAGGCAGGGCTATATTCGCCCTGCCTTGATGTCTTATATGCCTTTAAATTAGTATTGCGTGGCCTATACCCATAAAATTGTAAGTGCGTCTCTATCCACCATCCTATTTCTGCTCTCTAAACACTCCATTTGCTCTAGGGCTATAAGCCCTTGTTATTCAACCATGCATCACCTTATTCCGGATGGGTCTGGCGCCATTCATCCAGTGCCATCAGAATTGTATCGTGCATTTCCTTTTCGGATGCGTCCGGCTTGAAATAAGCCTTTACCTCGGTATCATCCAGGGCAACCTTAAATTTTCTGGGGCGGTTTGATACCGGATTGAAAATTTGGTTGATCACGATGACGGTTAAATCATCCTGTTTCCCGCGCTCTTTTAAGCGATCCGCCTGTTCCATGGAAATGCTTTTGATATGGTTTGCGTTCATGTATTTATAAAGTTCGCGCTGGTTTCCGGTAGAAAGATAGGATACCGCCACTGCCGGAACCAGCTTTAATGTGCCTGCATCCACCAGTTCCAACAACTCCTGGATCAGATGCGTCAAACGGATATAGCGTCTTACCTGCATCTTACTGTCCCCGTAGTCCTTTGCGACCTTTTCCGCGGCATCCATGGTTTCTGCATCCACTTCAAGATCTGTTCTCTTTCCCTGACGTTTTAAAGCATTGTATTTCATCATGCAGGAAAACGCCTTTTCAGACGGCATGATCTTTGTACGCTGTAAATTGGAATCGACCATGTTGATCACTGCAGAATCCGTGTCCATGTCAACGATAAAGACCGGTACTTCCGTAAGTCCGGCGCGTTCTGCCGCATATTTTCTGCGATGCCCGGAAATGATCTCATATCCATCACTTGCACAGTCTTTCCGGACCGTAAGCGGTGTCAGAATCCCGTTTTCCTTTATGCTTTCCGTCAGCGCTTCCATGTCCTCATTATCCAGCACCTTAAACGGATGCATCTTAAACGGGTGAAGTTTGGCGATCGGAATGGTCTTTACCGCGTCAGACGGCTGAGCGCCGGAAGCTCCGGTTAAGTCGTCATAGCTGGTTGCTTTGATTCTGGCTCCGAAATCAAATTTACTGCTCATCGTTTAACACCTCCTCGACCACGTTCTGGTATGCCTTTGCCACCATGCCGTTCGGATCATACTTATAAATGCTAATACCGATGGCCGGCGTCTCTGCCGCCCTTACAGATGCCGGGACATTGTTTTTAAATACGCGAATCTCCTGCCCGTATGCACGATGAATCTCTTCACAGATCAACTTCGCGAATTTGGTACGCTTATCTACCTTGGTGATTAAGATGCCCTCTATGGTAAGGTCGCGATTTAACATCCTTTTGACCTTGCTGATGGTCCTCATTAACTGTTCCAGACCTTTTTCCGGAAGAAATGCCGCTTCCACCGGAATGATGACGGAATCTGCAGCGGTTAAGGCATTGATCGTAATGATTCCCAGGGACGGCATACAGTCAATGATGATGTAGTCATAATGTTCTCTCTGCTGTTCCACGTAAGCCTCCAGAACGTGCTCCCGGTTCATGACGTTTACAAGCGTCATATCCATACCGGAAAGCTCGATGTTGCTCGGCAGAAGGCCAACGCCCTCTGCGTGCTTTAAGATTGCGTAGTCCGGAGCAATATCATCCCCGTTTACCACCTTTGTCATCACGGTTGTCAAGGAATCCGATAATTTATCCGGATCATCAAACCCCAGAGACTTTGTTAAGTCTCCCTGCGGGTCTGCGTCAATTAACAGAACCCGTTTCCCCTCACGGGCAAAACCAAAACCAATATTTGCGGCAGATGTGGTCTTTCCGACTCCACCTTTCTGATTTGCGATTGCAATGACCTTTGCCATAGTTGGCCTCCTGTATGAAAAATGAATGGATAAGTTTCGTTTTTCTTTTGTATTGCCGCCTGCCGGAATCGAACCGGCATAGGATGAAATGAAAAATTCCCGTACACCAGTAAGCGGCGGTTATCTTTTGTAATGTGTCTTGAATTATATGTACACCTATATATTCATGTCGCAATCTTAATATATGTACACCTATATGTCAAGATATTTTGGAGAATATTTTAAAATCCTTGCGGGAACCCATTTTATCGTTTAAAATGGTGCCAGAACGTGAAAGGAAAAGGCCGACAAAATGAATGATTGGAAGGAAACAACGAATTTTCAGGATATAGAAGAAAAGCCGGAAAAGAAAGAAACCGCCTACGACCGTTACCAAGCAAAGATGCACTCTCTCAGAATCCGGATCCCAAAAGAACGTCTGGATGAACTAAACAGGATCGTTAAAGATAATTTTCATATGTCCCTGCAGGCATTTATCCTTTCTGCCATTGACGATAAGATTGCAAACCAGGTACCGGATGTTGCGCCGTTTTATAAACCACGGCGGGCAAGAAACGCCAAACAGCCCCCACATGGAAAATCTTTGTGTGACCACATCTCCGGATACTTAAAAAGGCTCTGGCCGGACATCCCTTTAAAGGTGGAACCGCAATACCGCTTAAAGACTGCTTTTCTTATGGACCAACGCTTTCTGGACCCGGCATCCGGTCATCATGCGTTTGCGGATGATTTAGGAAATGAGCATGTGGACCTGGTTATTTTAAACAGTGAAAATAACGATATCATCTGCTGCATCGACGTTTACCGGCATGACATTTACGGTGCAACCAGTATGAATCAGGAACAGCATTATGAATATATGAAACGCGTGATGCGGGAAGCCAGAATCCCATTTTATGTGATCCGACTCACCCTCTTAAATGACGGAGAAGCGTTTGATTTTCAGGATGATCAGGAGTTGGAGAATTTTCTGGATGCGTCTATTGCACAATACCAGAAAGAAGGAATGGATTAAATTTTGGCATTTAAAACGCGAGCCAGGGCAAAATGCTCCAGGATACTTTCTACTTCTTTTTCCTTTTCTGCCACAGCAGGCAGATTCCCGCACCGCTTATCGCTCCAATAACAACAATCATTACTGCTATAATTTTTAAAATCACATCCATTTGTTCTAATTCTTTTTCCTGAATTGAAATGTCCACTGCTTCATCCAGCTGAACGGTCTCGTTATTCTCTTCCTCATGGGCCGTATCGTTTTCCTCTTGATATTCTGCGGCGCTTGTTACCGTAGCGGCAGTGCTCTCATGGGAGGCTTCCGTTTCAGAAGTCCTTCCCGGAACATCAGGATCACGGACAACGCCGTTCGGAGTCAAGGTTCCTGTATTGACCACATACACATCAGATACATCCACGCTACCATTTTTGCTGTACGTATATGTTTTAGAATAATATTCGTCGTACAGGATCTCCTCTCCATCCTGGCAGGTCACACGCAGAATCGCGATCCCTTTTCCTTCCGGTACAGCCGTGTAATCCAAAGTTACGGTCGTTTCTTCGTTAATTGACGCCGTACCTCTGGATAGTTCCAGATAATCATGCGTATCCATGTTATAAGCACTGATCTGATAGTTGTATTCGTCTTTTACCAGCTCATCGCTTTTGGCGACAAATACAAGATCCGCATGAGCGTCATCTTTAGACAGCAGCCTGAAAGCACTCAACGCAAAGTCATATGTATAGATAGAATCCGGATTGAAAATCTCATAAGAAATATAATCATTACTCTTCAGGTCATATTCTACGGACCATGGCCCGGCTTCCGCATTCTCTACGCAATAGTTTCTCCATCTTTGTTCTTCGTCCATGTGGCCTATAACATCCGGGCTGTCCAAATCATACCGTTTGCCGGATGGGGAAATCAACGTGAAGTCCACCACTTCCGTTGGAAATTCGAATAAAACGGCCAGTTTCTCATCTCCTGGGGTAACTGCGATCACATCCTGTCTGGTTTCGGCATAAGCCGGGACAGATGCCAAGATACTTGTAGCGACCATAACGGCGCCGCATACTGCCACTGTTGTTTTTTTGCTTACCATAAGTAGCCTCCTTTAATAATGATGATGTTTTCCCACAATCAAAGCGATCGTAGGTATACTTTCAGTATGTCGACAGCTTGCTATTTTTTAGGCGTAAAAATCGCGGGGGATAAAAATTGCGGATAACAATTTTTGGCATACAAAAGGCAGGACCGAAGCCCTGCCCGAAATACGCTTTCCCTATTATCCTTACGCGTTGTTTACGCAAGCATTGGTGGCGGCACATACAAAGTTACAGTTTACATCTTCTTCCGCAAAAATCATACATTTCCTTCTGAACTTCCCCCCTTATTTTCGGTGTAGATACAATCGATATTTCCAGGTGCTCTGACATTTTAGCGTCCCAGATTTCTTTTCCTTTAAAATACAGATATATTCTTTTCAACAGTTTTCTCATAGAATCACCTCGAAATTGAGAATGCCGTACCATTTTTTGTTATCCGCAAAAACAGCTGCAACTTACCGCCTGTTATTCCACTCTGCTATCCTTTTCCAGTCCTTATCCGCCTGTTCCCTACTTCTGGCCAGTCCCGCAAATTCTGGAAATATCTGGCAAAGAGCTTCATACCCTCTTTCATGCACCGTTCCCGGTATGTTGTCAGTTCATTCTCCGCTTCCAGTCACTGATCTAAAAAATGGCCCATTCCCGCATAATGCAATGGGCCATGAAAATCAGTTAATTAGGACTACTTGACAAATTTTTGCATAATTTCAGGCGTAATATCCTTAGCTGACAACTGATGTTCTTTGATGAACCTGGCATATCCGCGCACATCAAATGGTTTCATGAATCCACCACTATAGATGTTGCACTCATTCTTTTTGATAAAATCGCTAACGACTTTATCACTTTCGAATGCATTCGTCACTCCACACATAATCATATACCTCCCTGAGTTTTTGTGCCGCATCATCAGACAGCATGAAACGTTTCAGCATCTTGTTTGCATAAGCCGATTTAATTTTTTTGCACAATTCTCGTCTCTCAGAATATTTTTCAACGTAAATGATCTCAGTCCCACAAATTCCGGAAATATCTGGTAAAGAGCTTCATACCTTCTTTCATGCACCGTTCCCGGTATGCTGTCAGTTCATTTTCCGCTGCCAGCCACTGATCCGATATTTCCTTATATTCCGGCACATCGGACATGGTGTACATACGGCTGAATCCTTTCTTTTTTTCCTGTTCCTTTTCTTCTTTCGTCTTCAGTTTTTCGCCGAACATCCCGTATTGTCGAGTGAATGCCGCCATTGCTTCATTATGCGCATCCTGATACGGGTTCTTCCGGCGGCAGGTTTCCTCGTTTGCCTCTCTAAACAAAAATTCCATACGCTTCAGGATCCTGTTCCACTTCCGTACATTTTCTTCTTCAGTTCCAGTGAAGTATCCAGGATACCCGTGGCTGTTGATACGCAAATCGTGAATCATGTTCGGAACAACGGTAACGAACCACCAGTCAATCGACCAGACATCACGGTAGCAGTATCCGTAACGCAATCTCTGGCGGATGCAGATGATATCTTCTTTCCAACGTTTTATCCATCCCAAGGGAGAATCGTGAGCCGGTCCGTAAGTAAGAAATACAGGACATTCCGGTTTGCGCGTTTTACTTTTCCGTTTCTTTCGCAGAATATCATTTAACATAAATTTATGTCCCGATTCCATGTTTCACCGTCCTCTCCGCTATCATTTGTTTCTGACCCGATTGTAAGCCATACCGCGGAAGATGTCATTCAACCATCGGTTTAAAATATTCAATAAACGAGGAATCTTGTGCCGTTATTATAGCATATGTACGCTATTTTCTCAATGGCCCGGCTGTGCGTGCGGGTCGCACCTAAAATGAAAAATTCGATCTTTTTATTGGGAAACGGCAGTAAATGTCGTATAATATATATAGGGAGATCGAATAGAAAAAGGAGGATTAAACAATGTTTAAAAAAAAAGTGAAAATGGCAGCCGTCCTTTCTGCAGCACTGATGATGAGTGTTATGGCGGCGGTTCCGGCTTTTGCGGCCGGCTGGCAGAAAAATAACACTGGCTGGTGGTATGGCACCAATGCTGACAACAGTGCTTGGTATGCAAACGGCTGGCAGTGGGTTGACGGAAATGGGGATGGCGTTGCTGAATGTTATTACTTCGACGGTAACGGTTATATCGCAACCAACGGAACAACCCCAGACGGGTATCAGGTAAACGCAGATGGTCAGTGGGTGCAGAACGGAGTTGTGCAGGCAAAGAGTACGGTAACTACAGCCAATACAAGCAGACCATCCTCAAAAGAAATTTTGGATTATCTGTATCGTGGGCGAAATGATGCTGCAACATGGACGCGTATTGATACTTCTAAACCTGAATGGAAAGATGGTGTTACCAATATCGACATGAGCAAAGCTGTCGGTTCCAGATGGACCCGCACTCATGGTGGCTGGTATTTCTTAGCATACGACAACGTAGATGTCGAAGCGATTGCTTTAAATGATGAAGGATACCTTCTTGCAGATACCACCACTCCGGATGGTTATTATGTGAATAAGCATGGCGTTTTGGAGATTGGCGGACGTGAGGTGGCACATTCTGAGGAATGCCTCTATGTCGCTACCAGTATCAATGTTCCGGATAAGAATCATGTAGATCCGAACCAGTACCGCTATCAGGATATCGGCATCGGCCATTCCTGGGGTATGACCAGCTATTCTTTTGGTAACTTAGTATATAATCACTTTCATGGTTTCGATGTGGAAAAAGGTGGCCTCGATTCCAATGTCGATAGCTGGAACGATTTTGGCGTTTGTGTAAATTTCAAATAATCGTTTTGCGTAGCATAAAGAGCCGCGGCATAGGCATTAGCCCGCCGCGGTTCTTTATTATGAATTATTCAGTCTGCATGGCTTTTATATTTTGATAATACATACTCAACAGTCTCCGTATATAAAATCACGTCTGCCTTTTCCAGCGTTATTACATGAGTTGTATCGATTGAATCTCCTGAATGGCTGAGATCAATAGGTTCCGCAAAATAATATTCTGAATTCTCATAAACTACCGCCCATATTTGCTTTCCGTCATCTGCAATTGGGATGCTATCCTCCCATACTTCCATTTTTTCCATCTCCAACCATTTTAGCGTCCCAGATTTCTTTTCCTTTAAAATACAGATATATTCTTTTTAATAGTTTTCTCAAAGAACCACCTCCAAATTGAGAATGCCGTACCATTTTTTGTTATCCGCAAAAACAGCTGCAACTTACCGCCTGTTATTCCACTCTGCTATCCTTTTCCAGTCCTCATCCGCCTGTTCCCTACCTCTGGCTCTCATACCCAAGTATTCCGGGTGGGCCGCCGAAAAGATGCGTATACAGCCATATTGATAAGGGGTGCCGTCGCCTATTATCTCAGAAACATTCTTTCCTTGAAAAAGATAAAAGGCAGGGCTGAAGTCCTGTCTAAAGAGCGACATTATCATCTTCCGCAAGATCGTCTGCAATTTTTTCCGCGGAAAGAGATTTGTTAATTCGATCAATTTTCGAAACCCGCAAAGCATTGTCCAAACAGGGAAAGCAATCCGAAGAGGGGTGTCTACCCACGCGGTAATTTTTGCGGATAAGATATTTCTAAGAAAAACAGGCAACAGAATCACTCTGCCGCCTGTTGAGAAAAACTTAGAACTCGTTATCTTTGCGTGCGAAACGCCGCAATTTCGTCATCACTCAGATCTTTTACGGCTTTACCGTGCTTTTTGGCGTATCTGGTAAGCGCTACCAAATCAATTGCGATTGATGGTCTACTTTCGTACGGATTAAACATCGAGAGATACTGATCTACGGTCGTACGATTTTTTGCAGTGTTACACTTTATCGTCAGTCCACTCATAAATATACACCTCCATGATTTTATGCGCTGCGATTTCCTCCATGACGAAATGGAGCGGGTGGTTTGGATGTCATGCCCCAAACGCATTGACGCCTTTTTACCAGAAACAGAAAAACTGAATTTCTGGCTAATTTATACTGATTTTTCATAGCTGCTCCCCTTTCTCAATTCCTCATGTCTAATTGCATGATCGGTATCACATATGAAGTCACAAATATTCGTTCACATTCCTTTTGTCTCCGCGCACTCCGAAATAATATATTCTGGATATCCTCCGCAAATATTTCGCCCTACAGAGCTCAATCGATCATCATTTTTTTGTGAATTCTAAGTAGGTATCATCATATCCATCCATGAGCTGACTCTTTCCATGCATCAATATTATGTCTCCATTATACCGCCCGCCAAATGATGCGTAAAGACGAAATGCTTCGCTCGTAATCTACAATTTACCTCATCCTGGCAATATCCATCTTTTCTTCTCGGCGCTTATGTGAAAAGAACATCAGTCCGCCCGTCACACAATTCCAAATATATAAAGACCGCCAGAATAATATTCTGACGGCCATTGGCTACGAAGCGATTTCTGCGCTTTTTCCTTTCTTTTGTTACGACAAAACAGTTTTATGTAGGCATTACGACAGCGTTGATTTGTGTTGGATTGTCCGTTTTTTATTACACTATGCACAATATTATTGAGATAGTATTTGTAATATTTTGTGCATATATCACAATATAATACCTTGTTTCGCGAAAACATCCGGGAAACACATGGCGAACCGGACGTCCACAGCGGACGGATCCTTCTTCACCATATTCACCTCACCGCCGATGTAGCGGGCAGGCTGCTGGATACTCAAGAGTATCTCTTCTGGCAATGCTAATTTTCTCATAATTACCTGTTTTTCCTGTCTTATTTAAAGTTTGCTGTTTCTATCTATCCTGTTGCGGACACACGAACCCGCAGAAACGTAGTCAATCCGCATCATTATACGTTATTTTCCTGTTTTCCGCAAGGGATTATTCTCGGTTTACCCCTCAAACATCTCCGCAAATTCCTCCGCAAACTCATCTTTCAGCATAAACCGGTCGATCATGCCGTTGTTCAGGTACCATTCGAAATCGGCTCCACCCTGTTCCGCGATCAGGATCAGGCGGATCTCCGGATTGATGCGCCGGACCACCTCACACAGTTCGATTCCGTTCATGGTCGGCAGTGTGTACTCCGCGATCAGAAGATCATAGGCTGACGGATCTTTCTGGACCCGGTCGATAAGGGCCGCCGGGTGTGCGTACAGATCTACCGTCTTCCGGCTGTGAGATGCGGCCGCTTTCCAGGTCTTCGCGGACTCTTCACTGGAGACAATAGCAATCTTTTGTACATGCTTCAGCCGTTTCCGGCCGTCAGCTTCCACTTCCGGTCCGCTCTGCGGGATCTCAATGACAAATGTTGTTCCTTCACCCGCTTTGCTCTCTACACAGATCGTTCCGCCGACCGATGTCACCATATTCTGGACCACAGAAAGACCGAGTCCGGTCCCCTGTCTCGATCCTTTTGTTGTGTAGAACGGTTCAAAGATCTTCTGCATGGCATCATCTCCGATTCCGCAGCCGGTATCAGATACCTGCAGGCGGATCGCATCGTTCCCTTTTGCCGTCAACCGGATCCACAACTCCTTTCTCTCGGTCTTTTCCATAGCCTGAAACGCGTTTTTGCAGAGATTCATCAAAATGTGCTCCGCCATCCGTCTGCGTCCTAAAACATACAGTGGCTCCTCCGTGATCTCTGTTTTCAACGTGATCGCCGCCGGGGCAAGCTGCCGCACGATGGATACCGCATTCCCGACTTCTTCCGTAAAGTTCAGCAGTTCCAGCCGCACACCGGTATCCTGTCTGGAAAAGGCGAGCAGTTCTTTCGACAGATTCGATGCCTGATCCACCGACTTCGTGATCTCATGGATCATCTCCTGATTCTCGGAAGAAATGGACTCATCATTCTCAAGAAGCTCCGCATAGATCAGCACTGGTGTCAGATAATTGTTGAATTCATGTGCAATGTGGCTCGCCATCATTCCCAGAGACTGGATCCGCTGGTAATGCCGGATCTCGTTGTTCTTCTGGACCAGCATCTCCATTCCACGATTGATCTCCTTTAAATATGCGATCTCCTTCTGCTGGGATTCCGCCAGAAAACGGTTTCTCAGAAAGAACACTGTGACCACCACAAGAATCAGGACATAAGGTATCATAACCCCGATCATCATCGTCATCATGCTTTCCAGTGGCCCCGAAAGTTCCTGGAGCGGAAGTGTGGAATTAATGATCCATCGTTCTCCCTGGATCGAGATCGCCTGAAATGCGATGACACGTCGGACTTTTTTTAAGCCCGGATCATCCCATACATAGGTGTCGATCACACCGGTTCCGGAATCTTCTTTTTCCTGTCTGGAGATCCAGTTTTCCAGACTGCTCAGATCCAGATCCGGATATTTCTGGATGCGCCCCTCAACTGCCTCCAGACCGATCTGATTCTTCGCATGGTGCATGATGATATTCATGTTCTGATCCTTTACCGTGGAATATCCGGCCTCACCGATCTTTACCGGCGCGACGATCTTCTCGTACAGTGCTTTCAGATCCATGGCAAATGTAAGGGTACAGATTCCGGACATGGAAGAAACTTCCTTCTCAATATAAAGATTATACCAGCCCGTCCGGTCCGAAATTTCCTTTCCGGTGATCCTGGCCTTCTGATCTTTGTTCCCGGGCGCCACGCTCATCGTCTTCTCAGCTGAAGATTCCTGAACTGCTTCCTTTCCCGATTCATACTTAAACCTTGTCCCGTCTTGCTCCGTCACTGTGATCCAGTTATAGATATCTGCATTCTTCTTTAAAAAATATGATGTCCTCAGCTTGATCCCATTGGACTCTGCCCATTCTTCCGGGATCCCGCGCTGTGAATAAAACAGATCGATCTCATCCAGCTGCTGTTCCAGATAGGAATCGAGATTGTTTCCTACGATCCCGGCCATAGTCAAAAGCTGGCTCTCCTCTGTCCGGATCACCTGCTCCCGGTACCGGCTGTAAAATCTGAAGCCTGCAAGCACCACCACAAGGGATAAAGCGATCAACACCCCAACTGCCATCAGCTTCAGTTTCCATCGATTTAAGAATTCTTCTGTCTTCTTCATTTTTTATCCCTATACATTCAGCATATATCCAATTCCGCGCACCGTCCTCAGATACCGGGGCTGCTTCGGGTCATCCTCGATCTTGTTCCGGATCCGTTTCACATAGACGGTGATGGTATTGTCATCCACCACTGCCTCATTCCACACCTGAGTATAAAGCTGTTCCTTCGTAAACACCTGTCCCGGATGCTCCATCAGGAATCGGAACAAGGTCATCTCCCTGGCAGTAAAATTTAACGGCTCACCGTTTTTCAGGCACTCCATCTTTAAGGTATCTACCGTAAACGGGCCCTTGCGGATCCCGGCGTCTCCGGGCGCTCCCTGGCTGTAGATCTGACTTCTGCGGATCAGTGCCTTTGCTGTCTGGATCAGGATCGCAGTATGAAACGGCTTTGTCAGATAACTGTCCGCGCCAAAGCCCAGCCCCAGCACCTGATCCATCTCATCGGATTTTCCCGACAGCATCATGACCGGCGTGTGGTCTCCCGCGGCGCGCATTGCCTGCAGCACATCATAACCACCCACATGTTCCATCATTACATCCAGAATCACCAGGTGGAACTGTTGTTTCTTTAAAAGTTCCAGAGCCTCGCTTCCATCGGCTGCCTCCGTCACCTGCATTCCTTCACGGGTCAGGGCGGTCCGCACAGCCAGCCGGATCGCCCGCTCATCGTCCACCAGTAGGATCTTTTCTGTATTCATAAACTTTCTCCTGCGTCATTTTTCTTTCATTATAGCAAAAAATCCCGTTCTGCGGTACAAGATCCGTACTGCAGAACAGGGTTTTCATTCGTTATGTATCATTTAGATGGCAACAATGCCAAGAATCACACCGAATACCAGCATGATAAGGCTGATAATGTAGTACGGCGGAATGCTGAATTTCATATGATCTTTCAGCTCTGTTCCGGTCAGACCGATTGCAAGGTAAGTTGCCGGTACTAACGGGCTTACCATTAACGCGAGGTTCTTACCGATCAGCATGGTCAGAGCAGTATTCAGGGAAGCCACGCCATAGGTCTCGCCTACCTGCATAACTAACGGCATGATGCCATAGAAGTATGCGTCTGTTCCAACACAGAGACCAAGCGGAAGCGCAAGAATACCAAAGATGATGTGAATGTACTTTCCGAGAGCTGCCGGAATGATCGCCATGATCGCATTTGCCATTGCTTCCAGCATACCGGTTCCGTCGAAGACACCTACCATAGCACCTGCGGCAAACAGTGTTGCGGAAATGATCAGGGCTGCCGGAGCATGCTTCTTGATCAACTTGTCCTGAGTCTTCTGGTTCGGGTAGTTGACAGCCAGAAGGATGCAGAGACCAAGCATGAAGATTACATAGGATTTACCGATACCTGTGGATAACAGGGCAATCACACCTACTGTAAGTAAGAAGTTGAAGATCAGGTAAGCGTTGGATTTTCTTAAATCAGCCGCCTCTTTCTTCGCTTTCTCATCAGACTCCACCTCTACGCCCTTTCCAGCGCCGGCACCATGCCTGATCGCAAACATGCCGAGAAGTACAGCAAGAACGATGTTCATCATCAGGCCGACAACCTGAAGCGGGATCAGCATGTGCCATAACTCAGTGGCATCCATAGCGAGTACCGTAGCCGCTCTCGCTGTCGGACCGCCCCACGGAAGCAGGTTCATAACGCCCATGCAGGCACCTGTCAGGCAGAGAAGGATACGGGAGTCAATGTTCATCTTCTTATATACCGGGTACATCGCCGGGATCGTAATGAGAACGGTGACAGCCGTAGTACCGTCCAGATGAGCGATCGTTGCGATCAGCGCTGTAACTACAGTGACCGCGATCACATTATTTCCGGCTTTTTTTACCAGCCATCCTACGATAACATCAAAGAGTCCGGTGTCTGCCAGAACACCAAAATAAATTACTGAAAAGATAAATAAGATACCATTGCTTGTGGTGGTTTTGATTCCATCCGCAATGAAGTCCATGACCTCTACCGGGGAGAAGCCAAGGATCAGGGCTGCAATGACCGGAATCACCGCAAGTACCACGATCGGAGACATTTTGCCCTTTAAGAGCAGTGCTACGATCGCAATGATCATCAGAAAACCAATAGCTGCTGTCATAATCATCTTCCTTTCTGGATATTTGTTAAATTCCTTACAGATTCATATTTTACAGACAGCAGTTTAATTGTTCATGACTGGAAAATGACAATTTTGTCATATTTTTGCGGTTTCTTCCTGTTTCCGCTTCCGAAACTCCTCTTTGATCTGTTCCAAAAGCTCTGGTCTTTCAATCATGTCGATGCATGTTCCCGCAAGGATCTCCGAACCGGACCGGATCGCTTCATGAGCCCGCTCCGTCTTTCCCGCATCGAGATATTCCTGCGAATGCGCCGCGGTACCCTCTGGCACAAACGCTGTGCGGATGCAGCATCCGGGCACATCATACATAACATTTCCAAAGTCCGTGGAGCCCGTCTTTTCACGCGGTCCGGCGAGCTGTGGTGCCTCAAATTTTCTTGCATTTTCCATGATCAGGTCATTCAGGGTCAGACACGGGATCTTTGCCTGAAACGGGTAGCTTCTCTCTGTCTCACAGGTCGTTCCCGTCATCAGGCATGCCCCCTTTATGATGTCCTGAAATCTCGGAACGATGACCTTCTCCAAGTAATCCGTACTATAAGACCGAAGTGTATACTCTGCCTTTGCCGTTCCCGGAACGATGTTCGATGGACCGCCGGCATCGAGGACCGTGTAATGCATTCTGGAATCCTCAAGGACATGTTCCCTCATAAACTCGATCCCCTGAAAGGAAAGAAGCGCGGCATCAAAGGCACTCTTCCCTTTGTGCGGGCTCATGGCGGCATGGGCCTCTACCCCATGGAAGGTAACGTAAAAGCACTCAAGGGCCATACAGCGGACATCGACACAGGTATTGGGGGCTGCATGCATCATGAGCGCAAGGTCGATATCCTGAAAGCACCCTTTCTCCTTCATAATGATCTTTCCGCCGACCGTCTCCTCCGCCGGTGTCCCGTAGATCACGATCTTATAGGGCTGATCCTTACAGAGATCCCGAAGTGCCAGAGCAGCTCCGATCACAGACGGTCCCTGCATGTGATGACCGCAGGCATGACCGATCCCTTTCAGCGCGTCGTACTCTGCCAGGAATCCAAAGGAAGGTCCTCCTTTTCCCTGTTCATAGACAGCACGGAAGGCGGTCGGAAGACCCGCGATCCCACGCTCGATCTGAAATCCCTTTTTCTCCAGATAATCTGTAAGGATCGCACTGGAGCGGACTTCCTCAAGCCCCGGCTCAGCCAGATCATAAATCCTGTCTGCCATTTTGGTAAGCTCAGCCATGTAAGGCGCAACGGCCTGCTTTATTGTTTCTTTCTTCATATCTCCATTCTCCTGTCACAATTTCGTGAAGATCCAAAGCGATCCGATCCATTCCTGAATTCCAAATTGATCTCTTTCAGCAGTTTTCTAAGCTCCGTCACCATCCGGTTTCTCTGTCTCACGAATGTTGTCTGATAGAACAGGCTCCAATCCGCGGGACTGTTTTCCGGAAGCGCCTTCGCGGAAGCTTTAAGGAGCTGCAGCGGACCATACGCAAAAGAAGTATCCTGTTCATACGCGGAGCCTGTGGAGTGCATAAGACGGCTGAAAACTCCTCCGACGAGACGGCAAAGGCGGTTATGTTCTTCGATCTTCTCCGTTCCCCATATATGTTCAAGCATTTCACAACGATCCAGAACCTCTTTTAGAAGTGTTTCGATCTCATCCGCCGCCTGTTCATGATCCTCTGAATTTTTTAACGTCTCAAAGTATGGGAGCCAGGTTTTTGCATAGCCGCGATAATCGGCAGGAAGCTTCTCCTTCGAGAGGAGTTCATACAGCAGAACGCCCACGACTCTCCCATCCCGCAAAAGTCCGTCAAGATCGATCTTGTCAAAGGTATCGTCGATCGTATGCCACCAGTACACGCCGGGACCCGGAGCATCCGAGTGTTTTCGTTCTTTTTTCGCCTCATAACGTGGATTGATGTGATATGGGATCTCTGCGCCCCAGAGCGACTGGTCCGCTCCCCGCCCGATACGCCCAAACATCATTTCCGCCGCTGGATCTACCTTCCGCACCTGCTCTTTCAGCCATTCCTCGCCCTCAAGCCCCGCTGTCCGGATCGCAAGCGTATGGTCTGCTCCTTTTGATCCCAGAAGATCAAGATTCAGGTGAGCGATGCAGTGCTCCTCAAGCTCATCCCAGTGGTGATCACAATACCAGGTGGATCCCATATAGCGCCCATTGGAATGTCCCGGCCACCAGGCGATCCGCAGGGAATAGAACATCTCATCCTGATGTTCTTTCATATAACGAGCAAGCTCCAAAGTCAGCGCATTTGCCGTGCAGTTGTCAAAAGCGCCACGATACCAGGTATCATAGTGACCGGAGAGCAGGACAAAATCCCTGCTCTTTCCCGGGATCTCGGCGATCGGCAGCGCGACGTTTTTTACGCATGTGTCCACCTTGCTGGAAAGCTGCGCAAAAAGCTGTTTTCCTTCTGCCTCATATGTTTTCGGCTTCCGGATCAGTTTCTCCCCGCAGGGCTTTGAGACGGCGACCACCGGCATCCGTAACTGGAACAGAGATGAGTCCATATCCGGAGTTCCCCAGACAGGACTTACCGTGTCCTCATGGACCGCATCCTCGTCGGAGGTCCAGATCTGGATCCACCCGGCCGCTCCATGCTGCTCCAGCAATTTTGCGTAACGCTCATCAAATCCGTACCCGAGGACAAGCTTTCCGGCAACCGTTTCCATAAATTGTTTCTGTTCTGAAAGGGAGACTTCCGTTTTTGTTCCGGGATCGTAGATCAGTGGGATCTCGATCCTCCCTTTTGTGCTCTCCGAGAAAGACCTTGGACGGCATGGGAACTCCTCACCATCTGCGATAAGGACACTGCTCACCGGATTGCTCAGATAAGCCGGAAAATCCTCCTCATGGCAGGAGATCCCGGATTTCTCCAATACCTCAAGAATATACTCGACCGCGCGATATGCCTCGGGTTCACCGGAAAGCTTGTCGAACGAACAAAGGTACTCCAGATGTTCTCTTAAGCGCTCCTTCACTTCAAAATCCTGCATGTTCTCTTTTCCTCCGCTTTAATAGCCGATCATGAGTGCCCCAAGCATGAACAGACATCCGAAGAATGTCCAGATCAGGAATAACGGCATCATGAATTTTAACCATTTTACATACGGGATCTTCGAAACGACGAGATAACCCATCAGCGCAGAGGATGTCGGAAGAACAGAGTTTGAAAATCCGTCTCCGAGCTGGAACGCAAGGACGGCTGTCTGTCTCGTGATACCGATCAGATCCGCAACCGGTACCATAAGAGGCATGGTAACCGCGGCCTGTCCGGTACCGGAGGTGATCACACAGTTGACAAGTGACTGTGCAAGGAACATTCCGATGGCTTTTAAGGACTGCGGAAGAATGTTTACGATACTTGCGATCGCATGGACGATGGTGTCAAGGATCATCGCGTCAGATAATGCAAGCTCAACACCGCGGGCAATACCGACGATCAGAGCTCCCACAACGATTCCCTTCGCTCCGTTTCCGAACGTAGCGGCGATCTTGTTTGGGCTATAGCGGTTCACGATACCGCAGAGCACACCCATCGCGATAAAGATCGCCGACATCTCCTCAAAATACCAGCCGAGCTTACTGAGTCCATAGATCAGGACCGCAAAGCCGGCTACGATCACTGCCAGAGTCAGACCATGGGTCAGGGTCAGCACTTCTTCTGTATCATCGAAAGTAAATTCCTGGTCCTCAGGCTCTCCGTAAATGATGCTCTTTGTCGGGTCCGCTTTCACGCGCTTTGCATACCAGGTAATGTAAACCGTATCGATCACCAGAAGAACTCCGAGAATAAAAATGCGGTATCCCATACCGGAAAACATCGGGATCTCCGCAATATCCTGAGCAACACCGACATTGAAGGGATTCAGGATTCCGGCTGTAAATCCGGATGCGGCGCCCATAGCGATCATTGCGGTACCTGTCACTTTGTCAAGTCCCAGAGATGCCGCAAGGGCAATTCCGATCGGCACAAAGATCATGACCTCGGCAGACATTCCCATCGTTGTTCCAAAAACAGAAAATAACAGCAGAAATGCAGGGATCACAAAATACTCGCGGCCACGGAAGGCTTTCGCCATCTTCTTACAGAGAACTGTGAGGATCCCTGTGGACGTGATGATCTCAAAGGATCCGCCGATAATAAGGATAAACGTAACTGTGCTTGCCGCCTTTACGATCGCCCTGTAGATCAGTGCCGGAACGGTTAAAAAGCTTACCGGGTGAGATTCAACATAATGGAAGCTCCCCGCTTCCACCAGCGTTCTGTTTGTCGCCTCATCCGTGTACCGGGTATACTCTCCGGCAGGCACAACATAAGTGGCTGCGACTGCCAGAAGGATCAGCGCTACAAGGATCACAAATGTGTGCGGCGCCTGAAAAGGCTTTTTTTCTTTTAATGGTTTCATACTTCCAATCCTTCCTTGATTTGTTTTCTTTCTTAGACTATAATCAAGATATAAAATTAAAGCAAGTTTAATATTTTTATTGTTTTATTTAATATTATTTATTTTTATGCGGAATTGCAAATATTTATTCAGAGAAAGGACCAGCGAAACGCCATGGATATGCGGGAACAGCTCTATATGCTTGAAATTGAAAAACACAGGGGAATTAAGGATGCGGCTCAGGCCCTGCATATCTCTCCGCCTGCCCTCAGCATATTTTTAGGAAATCTTGAAGAACGCACCGGGACAAGATTTTTCGACCGGATCGGGAAACAGTTTGTCCCAACCGAGGCCGGAAAGATCTATTTGGAACATGCAAAAGAAATGATAAAAATAGAAGCCCATTATGAAAATGAGCTTCAAAAATACATGGGTGGCTCTTCGGGAACGATCCGTTTCGGAATCCATCCCAGAAGAACACTTTATCTTCTTGCGAAGGCGCTGCCTGTTTTTTCCGCCCGCTATCCGGACGTGAAGCTGATCCCATATGAGGAATCCACTGAGCAGATGATCCGGCACCTGCTTGCCGGAGAGCTTGATTTTGCCATTGTCAACGAATCCTCCAGCCATCCGCTTCTGGAATACTGCCCTCTCTATGAGGACTATATGGTCGCTGTTGTCTCCGCCGGGCACCCACTGTGCACCGGCGCGGCAAAGAAAAGCCGGAAAGATCCATGTCCGAGGATCGATCTCAAACAATTTAACGGGGAACGTTTTATCCTGCAAAAGCCGGATCAGTCCTCCAGGCACTACACAGACCTTGCCATCGCTTATGATCACGCCGAACCGGGACAGGTCTTTCTCCTCGAAAATCTTGAATCTGCCTGTCAGCTCGCCGCGGAGGGCTATGGGATCGCATTCAACTTCTACCAGTACATGAAAAATTTCCACTATCCCAAGCCGGTCCGCTGCTTCCGGATCGGAAATCCAGCTGATACTACCAGCTACTCCATCGTTACGCTGAAAGGAAAACAGACACTTCCGGCGATGGAGGAGCTGATCCGGCTGCTGCGGGAGTCCGCGTGAGGGCTATTGATTGTTCATAAGCATAAAAGAGTGGATAGTGCCCCGTTCTACTACGGCAGGCAAAATGCCCAACACATAGCGGCTGCATCTATCCACTCATATTATAAGTATACGCAAAATAGCGGAGAATTGCAATGGGGGTATGGATTTTTTCTTTTTAGAGGCCCATGCTTTAATGCAGAATCCCCCCGCTCACGCGGGGAATACGCTCGACAAGAATGCGACAGTTACGATTGCTCAGGATCACCCCCGCTTACGCGGGGAATACAACCATATTAAGATCGATGGACAGGAATATCTGGGATCACCCCCGCTTGCGCGGGGAATACATTTCCTCCGGAAGCAGTCAGAGCCGGAAATCCCGATCACCCCCGCTTGCGCGGGGAATACATACCAACGCTCTCCTGAAAGATCTGTGTTACGGGATCACCCCCGCTTGCGCGGGGAATACGAACAGAAGAGCCAAGGAGAGCGGCTTGCCAAAGGATCACCCCCCGCTTGCGCGGGGAATACCATAGAAATTATCCAATTCCGGATGAAGAAAAAGACAGGATCACCCCCGCTTGCGCGGGGAATACATACCACGGAGAAAGGAAGGCTCTGCAGCCCAGGATCACCCCCGCTTACGCGGGGAATACGCGGTGTTCCATGACTGCTCCGCCTCGAAGTCGGGATCACCCCCGCTTACGCGGGGAATACAGACTATGCCACGGCAGAAGATGGATATATCTAGGATCACCCCCGCTTACGCGGGGAATACCGATGCATTACTCCGTCAAGCGTGCGCCCGGAGGGATCACCCCCGCTTACGCGGGGAAAACGCCGGAATCCTATGCTGTGCTTTTGATAATTCAAGGATCACCCCCGCTTGCGCGGGGAAAACGGTGGTTCGCCAGCTAAGACCTCATACCAATAGGGATCACCCCCGCTTGCGCGGGGAAAACTATCCAGATTGAACGCGTTGGATGGGGCTATGAGGATCACCCCCGCTTGCGCGGGGAAAACTGTATCTCCATAACGGCATATGAGCATTTTCTAGGATCACCCCCGCTTGCGCGGGGAAAACTAAGATTTGAACTGAATCTCGTGTGTTGTCCAAGGATCACCCCCGCTTGCGCGGGGAAAACCGTTTTAAGGTCGATTGCAGTCGCAAGATCCTGGGATCACCCCCGCTTGCGCGGGGAAAACTTTCTATGTCTCTGTTTTTTATTGGCGCGATCGGGATCACCCCCGCTTGCGCGGGGAAAACTCATATAATCCTTGCACGTCATTTACGATATAAGGATCACCCCCGCTTGCGCAGGGAAAACCACCCCATTCTTAGCGATTCACAATGGAATCAAGGATCACCCCCGCTTGCGCAGGGAAAACCTAAAAAGAATCCCATATTTACAGCCTTTTCTCAATCTCTACCTCTAAATTTCATTTAGTTTCTCAAACACCCGAAATGTCGTAATGCAATCACTTAATGCCCTATGTTCCTCTTCAACTTTTATCTGAAAATAGTCTGCCAGTGCATGCAGCTTATAATCATCAATATCGTCGATTCGTCTTCTCGCAAGATCTAATGTATCTTTTGCTGGATTATTCAGATTCATACGATTGGTTCTTCGACAAGCCTCCTTTAAAAAGCTGCGATCAAATGCGATATTATGTCCCACTATTGCGCTTTCTCCAATAAATTTACAGAACTTCTCCATCGCCGAAGAAAGAACCACCCCCTTTTCCTCAAGAATCTCCTCTGTAATCCCCGTAAGTTCAGTAATTACTTTTGGAACTCCTTTTTCTGTTTTTACTAGAACCTCCAATTGGTCTGCAATTTTGTGGTTAATGATTCTGATCGCCGCCAACTCAATAATCTCATCTGATGAACTATTTAATCCTGTTGTCTCTAAATCTATTACCACATAACCTTCCTGTGTGCTTTATATGTTTGAGATTGCTTTTTCTTAATCAACATCTGTTGAACTTCTGCCCGGCTTGCTCGCGCTTTTGTTTCGCATTGTGCATGTTCTGGCCGCATAACCAATTGTATTCCATCAAAATCCACAGGTTTCCAGGCTGAGTTGTGAACACAGAATTCCATTCCCTGTTCATTATTAGTGCTATACACCATTGTTGCCCGTCCCTGCGACAGATTCTCACAGATTCGCGTCCAAAGCATTTCCCGAATTCTTGCGCTCACCTTTCCAACGTATACTCCTGTATTGATCTCCATAAGCCACTTTGTAAGATCTCCGCGCAGTTTAGGTGGGCAATCAGTCAGTGTTACAACTACCATTATTCACCTTCTTCAAGATCTTCTCCATATGAACGTCCGTTCTCAACTTCCCCAACTCTGTTATCCCACAAATATACCGCATCCGAATCTTCAGATTCTCCTTCTTGGGCAAGCAAAGATTTGATATCATGTACCATTTGTTTCAGAATATTCATTTTTACCATTTTATCTCTGGTTTTTCTCCGCATCACAGATGGAATTTCTTCCTTGGGAATCGTTGCAGCCACCTCAAACGCTAATGGGATCGTGATATCTGCCTTATATAAATCTGCAATATCATATACAAATGAATTTTCATGTCCGACATGTACAAATCCCAAACCCGGCGAACACCCTAACGCAGCAATTACTGCATGTGCCAGACCATAAAGACATGCATGACCGGCGGATAATGCCTGATTAACAGGATCTCCACTTGTAAAATCCTCTGGATCGTATTCACGCCCATTCCATGGCACATTCCACTCTTTTGATGCTTTTTTATATACTGCACGAATTCTTGCTCCCTCCCGTCCTCTCAACTGTTGAAGTGTGAGGTGGGAAACATCTTCATTTGGAAATCGCATGCAATACATCTGCCTGACAACATTCAAATGCATTCTCATGTTGCTGACTAATTCTGCCTGTCTCTGTAATAAAGCTGCATGGTGGGTGAGCGGACGCCCTGATGCATAATAACGTACCCCATGTTCTCCCACCCATATCACAGTGACACCGGCATCTCCAATTAATTCCATCGCGCGATGAGTGATCTTCGTTCCAGGTCCCAACATAATCACACTGATCGCTGCTGCCGGTACAAAAACTGTTCCTCTATCATCCGCAACTGTAATTGCACTATCTTGTCGATTTAGTACACATCTTTCTAAGTAAAGAAACGTCAACCGATCTGCAACCTGCGGCAGCATTTGGATTTCCGGCCGTATCATTCCAGGAATATTTGTCATACTGTTCCCTTCTCTACATGTACCAGTGTCATAAGCCCTACTCCATAAGCCTTTTCACGTCCAATACCATCTGTCAGCACTTTTCGTACTTTCTCTTCATCGACTACTTTTAAAATACCTTCATAAGTTACAGACAGCATACTAACCTGATTCTTTCCAGCAGTCTTATTAAAGTGGTACCATTTGGATTCCCTAATTTCAAAAGAATTTTCACTCACTGCAAAGCCATGCAGTTCTCCCTGTTTTATAAACCATTTTCGCTGATTATCTGCCGTAGTATGTGCACAAATTCTGCCTCTTTGATCTTTTCCCGCAGCTTTCTGGTAGGTTGGATTTGCCGTCAAGCGAAAATGCCACCATGAATCAGCTTTGATTTTCTCCAGAAAAGGATCATACTCTTTCGTTGTCCATCCTTCACCTTCCGGTGCAAATTGAGTTATCGCTTCAGAGAGATCTGGTTTTTCCCGACTCAGAATAAGCAAATAATAATTACCATTAAGTCGATCGATTCTCCATAGATTTCTCTGCCGAACCGCTTCCGTCATATCAAACGAAGACTCAACTGCTCCGTGGAACAAGTTTGGTGAACTTAACGCCTGCAATGTTTTCCTTTTAGTCACATCCAATGTCATTCTGCTTAAATACAAACCAATCACCCCAATTCTGCCATTGGATCATGGCATTGAAGCGGTTCTCGCACCGCTCGATATTTCTCTGTCACTTTTCGAAACATATGTTTTCTGTGCTCTGGATTGTAGGATATCGGTAAATCCTTAACAATATTTCCGTCTTCTCCTTTTTTTGCATCCATCACTATGCGTACTGTTTCAATTGATTCATTCCGAAATTCTTCTTCAAGCAAAGCTTCTTCCAATTCCAATTTTCTGATACCAAGGCATAATCTTCCGGTCGGCGGACACGATCTTCGTCCCAGATATAACGGAAACACTGGATTCAGTAATGCATATTCGATCTTTTTCAAAAGTTCTTCATCCACACTTTCAAAACCTACCAGAAATTCTGCATCCGCAAGATAATAACGGTTTGTGACATATGATTCTCCCTTTTTTGATCGTACCATGTGAAAATCACGCACAAAATGCCCCTCTTTATCAACACGCACACCAAATCGTAGTGTTGCTAACTGGCTCACCATCTCATCATCATCTCTCTTGATTCCAAGTGCTGCACAGATAAGTCCAATCACCCCGCTTTTGCTGGGTTCCCGTCCTGTCCGACGAATATCAAACTTCGAATCAATTCCCCATGATTGAAGTGGTGCTGCCAACCGAAGCAGCAATGTACTCATTATTCCTTCACCTCTTCCAGATCATTCAAAACCTGTTTTTCCAGTTCATCTAATAATTTTGTCAGATTCATTGTTGCCGCAAGCGGCTCCAACTCTCTTCCCACTGCAAATGCCATTTCCGGTTCATTTACATAATCTTCATAAGATTCCTTTGCATAATCAATCAACGACTTTATTGATTGCTCCACATATCCACCCTTTGTGATAACAGGTTTCTCAAAGGCGCCTGCCATATTAACCGGCTGATCTCTGCGAACCGTCACATAAACAGCATCCGGACGTGTTCTGTTTGCAAATGTGTTTTGTTTTCCTGTCGGCATGCTAGTGATAAATGCCTCTGCAAAATTTCTAACTGCTTTCGGAGTATCTTCTCCCAAGTATCTTACAAGTTCTGCTGCATTCACAGTCGCATAACGATATAAGGTAGATGAATTATATTCTACCGTACCAAGATGTCCTGCCCCGGAATTGTCTTCCGATGTACAATCATCAACAGCCGTAAAGTAATCATATTCATTATGTACAGCATGTGTTGATATAGCATGAGCCACTTGTGCCGCCGCATCATAATTCAAGGAAGGTTCATCTGCCACCATGCGGCCAAACAATGCGAGATCAACTGAGGGGTAGTTTTTTAATGCCTCCTGCAATTCTTTTTTATCCTCTTTTTCAAATTTTCCATCCGGATGGGCAATGGCCTTTTCTGCCAGTTTTTCAATTTGTTTTGCACTAATAAAAAACAGAGCTCCTGTTTCTACTTTTCCATTTTTCTCTGTTAATTTAATTCCGGCTGCTTCTAATACCTTTTTTGCCAATTTTTCAGTACTCTGAATTTCCGAATCCAGCTCAGATATTTTCTTTGCAAGCAGATCTACAATTTTCTTTGTTCGAATTCCCTTTTCTTCTTCTGTATACATATCAGCAAACATAAGGCGCATTGCACGTTTCCAAGACTGACTTGAAACCCTCGCTCTGGTTACACCACCATAAATTGCTGTCTTTGGGCTGCCTGTATCATCACGATTTACGCAACTCGGCGGAAGTGTTTGAATTACATGAAGATCAATATACAAATTTTTACTCATTTTCTTTTTTCTCCTCTTCCTGTTTTACTACTCGATAAAAATCCTGTCCCCAGCGAAGCTTAACCTTCTGGGCACCATTCTCCGTTTGAAATTGATACAGATCATATGCCAGCTGAATGTAGTCCATCGGCACGCCCTTTGCCCGCAGAAGCTGTACTAATCCTCGAAGATAATACGCACATTCTTCCATATCTGCCGATGTTGCAAAAACAGTAAATCGTTTTCGAATTCGTGCCAGTTCTGATTCATCCTGCAAAGCCGCCAATTTTCTAACTGCTTTTCCTAATGATTGCTGTTCACTATGCATGTTATTTTGATGAATATCACTTCCCTGCTGATGCAGAGCATACATGCATAAGGAAAGAGATACCGCCCACTCAGCCCAACTGGGTTCTCCATTTCTGCTCATCAATTCTTCTGGAAATCCGTTAAATAAAAGTTCCCACATTTCAGGAACTTCTCCGGGCTTTTTTCCAATTCCATGACGAAGCTGGGCCAGTTCTCCTTTGACGCGTGCATCATTCGGCTCATTCTCCCATTGTTTCAGACGCATGGCCATATACTTTCTGACCATCTGTCCCTGGTTTCCCATACAATAACCCCTCCTTGCTACAGCTCAAAACATTTTTTTAATGACCACTTAAATATATTAAAGGCACTTGAAGATGAATAATAAACTTTTCTTTCAACTCCATCCTTTTTTTCTTGTATTTCCCGGCCAACAAAAGCCTTATCTCCTGCTTGTTCAACATAGTTCATACCAAGCTTTTCCGCTATCCGATATGCCTGAATTCTCCAATCGCTTCGAATGTTCTCATAATAATCAGAATCACTCTCACCTATCGGATCCAGTTCCTTTAACCAACTGCGAAATGGTATATCTATCTGGTAAAAGTACTCTTCTTTTCCATATTGAGTTTTTTCACCTGAACAGTCTCCTGCTGCCTTCTTTAAGTCTTCTATTAAATGATTCACTATATTTGCTGCTTTTTCACATTTTTCAATTTCTTCACGTATGATTCTTACAAGAATTTTCCCATTTGCAGTTAATAGGTCTGTATGAAATTCCAGGTAATCGCCAAGAACATCTTTTACAAAAAAGTCTTTGTCCCCATACTGTACAGAGGCTGTCTTAAAACAAATGATTTTCTTTTTATCAATCATTTTCTTATCTTTCAACCAAGCGACCCATTCAAGTACTCCCGGTGTTCTGTTTTCCTGATCTGAAATAACAAGGTTTGAAAAATCGCGCCACATCTGTTTTTCTGGCAAATGTCTTCTTGGCTGATAATACGGAGCGGCATTTCCTTTCGGCTCATATCTTTTCCATACAGTCATTTGTTCCATATATGCTGCTTCTTTTGGAAAAAAATCACCTCCCAACACATAATAACCACTGACCCCTTGCTCCTCTTTTTTTAGAAGAATTCTTCTGGATTGTACTGTCAGTAGTTCTGCCTGATTTGATGGGACCGCGATCTCAGTTCTCTCCGCACCTTTAACTGTTTCTGCTTCCCACACAGGTTTTGGACTGTCCCAACATTCTTTATCTGAAATATTAACCAATACAAGATTCAACATCAGGGTTTCAAATAAATTATTTCCATCTGCATAAATTAATCCCAGTTTACCAAGCCATCCTGTTCCGGGTGATGGGAGTCCCTTTTCCTTTGGCTTTGCAGATGTATCATCATATCCATTCAGATACAACAACCATCTGGCTGCTTCTGAATTACTTAAAAATTCTTTTTCTTTTCCCGCACGATTTGAAAACAAGCGCAGCTTATTACTACTCTCTGAGATTTCACCATTTAACTTTGCTGCTTTACATTCTGTTCCAATTGCAGCTTTCGGCACCTGATAAAAGGGCCTGTCGCTATCATATAAATAGAAACGTGCCTTCCACTTTGTTAAATATTCCTGAATTGGTTTATCCGGCAGTTTTCCATCATTCCAAATTTCTTTCCACCGCTCATATGCATCCTCTGTTTCAACAAGTTCATCTTCATTGCCATCTGTATCATATCGGTAAACAACCGTTTGCAACACAGCCAGAAGCAATCTTAACACCGCAACATCCTGCGTCGGCAACTCTCCGGCCAATCTTCGGTACTGATGTGCATGGAGCAACACGTCCATCAGTGAAAGTTCCTTCACTTCTCCATTTTCTTTCATGACGCAAATCCATGGTTCGTCTAATAAATTATATTTTTTATCATCCACATTTCTCAACCTCCCATTCTAAGCCCTTCTTTTCATCATAAAACAGCCGAATCTCATCCAAACTCGCGTGATTTGTCGCATCTAAAAATAATATCAGCTCACCTTCAAGCATAGGGTTGTTTTGCCACTCTTTTGTATGCTGTTCCATATCTATCCGCAATTGTTTGACTACACGCTCTGCACACCATGGCTGTGCTAATCTTTGAGGAAGGCGAAGTTTTTGCTCTGATATTTCTCTGGCTTCGTCAATTGATATTGCTGCCATGAGATTATATTTTTTCCCTTTTAATTTTCCGGCAATTATAGATGCAAAACCAGATTCTGCTTCTTTTACAACAATCACTTCTATTGATGGATTTCCGTCTCGCACTGCAGCCTGTGCCTTTACATCATCAAGCCCGACAGACTTGTCCAAGAGCCCAACCAAAGTCCCTCCATATTTTCCTATCTCTGGTTTCTCCAGACAATATGGTTTCGCATTCTGCTTCCTAAGCATACACTCCTTCTTATAATCTTCATATGCAGTCTGAAAGCGTTGATTCTCATCTATTTCGCAATAGGTTTTCTGTACCAATGAGCAGATATCAGAAGGTATCATAATCTTTTCCGGCAGAAGCGCTGATGTCTGCAACAGCAGATACTCTCCATAAACTGCTGTCGCTCCCTTTTCCAGATTGTCTATCTCTGAATTCCATACTACACATCTGGCAATTTTTAGCGTTTCCGGTCTTTTTCTCTCATGACGGTGAAGGCGACCGATTCTTTGCAGTAAAAGATCCATTGGGCATAGATCCGTTATCAGTACATCAAAATCAAGATCCAATGATTGCTCCAGCACCTGGCTTCCAACTACAACCACATTTCTTCTCTGCCCATTCGTTGAATGTTTTCCAACACAGCTCAGAATTTCTTGCTCATGCTCGAGTCGATCCGGAAGTATAAACTGTGAATGGTCAATCAATACTTTTGCTTCCGGAAATTTATCCTGTATGAATTTTGCAATTTTCTGCACTCTTGAAACAGTATTTAATATAATTCCCATACAGCCGCCATGTTTCAATATATTGCGGACTTCTACTTCCAGTTGTTCTTCATTCTCTCTAACGATCTGAACAACCCTGTCTGTTTTATCATAAGGGATTGGTGTTAATTGTACTCGTTCTTGATCTGACCATGAAATCAACGGGTATGAAGTTGTTTCCTTGAGCAAGACATTTTTACATTTTTTCTTTCCGGCATATGCCTGCATCAAAGCCAATCGTTTATCCCCCGGGAGCGTAGCTGACAAAAGGATTACTGGAATATGATAAATCCCCAGCCACTGCAAGATACGCTCCAAATATGTATTCATATACGGATCAAAAGAATGACACTCATCAATCACTGCAACTTTTCCTGCAAGCCCCAGATGACGAAGCATCACATGTTTCTGCATCAATGCTGCCATCAGAAGCTGATCGATTGTGCCAACCACAATATCGGATAACATTCTTGTTTTCTTTCCTCTGAAAAAGCTATGAACTATCAAAGCATCCTGATCATCGTCTTCTATGCAGACATCCCCATATTCCAGTTTTCTAAAATCTTCATTTAATTCCGCATTGGAATGATAAAGCTGGATCGAAACCTGATTAATATCTGACTGACCTGTTAGCCAGGAACTGATTCTGGTAAACATGGCATTCGTTGTTGCCTGTGATGGGAGAAAAAAGGCAATTCCTTTTAAATCGAAACGATTCATAAGAATCTCAGCTGCTGCAAGAGCCGCCTCCGTTTTTCCTTCTCCCATTGGTGCCTCTAGAATGATCAATCCTGGTTTTTCCATTCCGGCTGCAACACCATACATTTCCTTCTGTACTCGATTTGCAGTAAAATGGAACCTCTCTTCAAAAAAATCCTCCTGTTTCCACGCAGAACCCATCAAACATCCGTCGGGCAGATTAAGATACCTCATTGCGTCCCTTGACCGATTGTTATCATATGGTTCTGTATCATCTGTTACAGAAAGCAAAGGAAAATAGTAGCTGTTGCTTGCAATCCAATCTGCCATAATCAAAAGGCCGCAAAAAATCATCTGAGCCGCTTCCGAAATATCTGGAATCTCTCCCTTTTCCGAATATCCCGCCTCTTCTAATGCCCATTTCAAAAGTTCCTCTTGCATTTTCCGCCATATAGAATTTTTATCTCCATATTTTTTTCGTTCCAATGTTAATTCATCGAATGCATCATCATCCATGTTATTGGGTTCGGGAGAACCATGGTGTGCGCCTACAATTGCTGCCACTGATTCCGGATATCCCATTGCTCGAAGAAGGACAGCCCCTGCATGTGCATGTTTAATATCCATCTGTGTTCTATTCAAGTTTGTTTCAATTCCGGCCGATTCTTGAAAACACCTGATGTCCGGAAGCTGTTCCAATATTCTTGTCTGGAATGCCGGGATCCCTTTCCCTATATCATGCAGCAATGCGAGCAGTTTTGCTAATCGTATTCCCTCTTTTCTTGAAATCTCCATCTCATCATATACAGAGCCCGGCAGCCATCTGCTCGATAGGTATTCTATAACTCCAGCTGTATCTTTTAAGTGATCTAACAGTGGAAGCCACAAATTATCATTCTCCCTGCTGGTCTTTGCTGCAAGCAAGCGAATCTCAGGAATCATTTATACCCTCCATGACAATTTATATTTTGAATCATATAATATATTCTAACACCACTGGTATTTTTGTAAACCATAAGCCATATAATATATTCAAAATTCCATAGTATTTCCTCTGTTACGCAAAACAGGCAGCCGACCCATCCCTGAATCAACTGCCCATTCCCATTCATCAAATATACAATTTTTAAATTTTCTTCTTCTCTTCCTTCTCCAAAATCTTCGCCTCTTCCAGCATCTCTTCAGCCTCTTCCTCTGTCTCCTCCGGAGTCTCATCTTCTACCGGAAGTTCACCGATGCTGATAAAGATCCGGGCGACAGCAAGGGGAATAAAACCTACACAGGCGCCGAGGGCGTTGCCGAAGGCAGCTACACCGGTGACACCGAGGAGGGCGCCGAGAAAGAACATAAGTACCGTGTTGCTGTAGAGCACGGCTTTTCTCTTAAATTCTTTATCTTTTGTCAACGCATACTGCGTCCAGCCGAGGACGGATTGTTTGAAGTTGTTTGTGATGAAGACCGTCGCGCTGTTGAAACCATCTGCGCCGGAATATACACCCCACTGGAATGCCGAGCAAAAGAAGATCGGGTAAACACCCGCAATCGGCGAGAACCAATCCGGCAGCAGGGCCGTAAGTCCGAGACCGGCCGCATCCACCCAGATTGCCAGCTTCCGCATATGTAAGTTTGTATAGTTTGTCAGCATATAGGAGGCGATCACACCGCAGGCGAAGATCACCATCGCCAGCAGACGGAGTCCCACTTCCTCCCATTCCATAAATCGGACGTTCGAAGCCATCTCCATCAGGTTTCCCGTCTGTGCGGAGCCGAAGACTCCGGCATGGGAAAGGATTGCATAACCGCCGAGGAAACCGCCCACAAAGGAAATATTCCAATGCAGGATCGCGTCCAGACGTCTTTGAATCGTTTTTATCATAATCTGTACCGCCTTTCTGCGCATAATTATATCGTGACTTCGTCACTCACTAATTTCGCCGTTCGCCATAACCGTGCAGGCACGCTTCTGACTCACTATCGCTCATTATATCATAAATTTCATTGATATAACACCCCGCTTTTTGCCCGTATTTGCTGAAAAGTTCAGTTTTGAATATCTCCGCAAATCTCACAAAATCCCGCTATTTAGTAACAAATTAGTAACAGATTACATCAGGTCATTGACCCTTGCCTGTACTGCTGCATAATCATAACCTTCTGCGGTGATTCTGTTCTTACGATCAGCACCGTTTCCATACTCACCACGGATGACTGCCCTTGCAATTTCATCAATGGATTTCTTAGGTGTTCCGCAAAGTTCATTGACCTTGTTCTGAACTGCGGTGTAATCATAACCCGCCTGTTCAATGCGGTTCTTTCTGTCCTGACCGTTGCCCCAAGCACCATTGATGACTTCCTGTGCAATTTCATCAACAGATTTCTTTGGTGTAGTGTCTACCCCTAAAATCTCATTGACCTTTGCCTGAACCTCATCATAGTTGTACCCGGCTGCTTCAAGTGCTGCTTTACGATCAGCACCATTGCCATACTTGCCGTTGACAACATCCTGTGCGACTTCATCCACCGACTTCTTAGGTGATTCAGGCTGTGCAGTATCACCATAGAAATAATCAAGGTCTACATTTCCGGCAATACCATCAACAGAACCCTTGCTTGTGTACTGATGGAACATACAAGGATAATCAGGATCACCAGTATAATCAGCCAACCAGTAAATATACTGTGAAATCAGTTCATCAGTATACATATTCTTGTGGTAGTCAATATTGGAATAAATACCCGCCTTGTACCCGTGACTGGTCACATACTCACAAAATGCCTTTGTGAAAGCAACACATTCATTCTTACCAAGGTTGACCCCCTTTTCCTTTGCCTGTTTTACAGTGTCATATTCAAAATCATAGAAAATCACTGTGTCCTTGCCAAGTCCGGCTTTCTCAACCTGTGCAATACAAAATGCTGCTTCATTCCTTGCCTGATCTGCGTTGAGTGCATAACTGAAATGATATACACCTTTGACTGGAATATTATTGGCACGGCATCCGTTGACATATTCAAAGAACTTACCATCTACTGCCTGACGATAACCTTCACGAAGGATTACAAACTGAATCCCACTTGCTGCAACCTTGGCAAAGTCAACTGCACCTTGCCACTTTGAAATATCCATACCCTTCATCATATTATTTGCCCTCACTTTCTGTCTTTTTCTGTAAAATATCAATAGCCTTGGTGATAACTGCCGGGAGTGGTAACCCCATAAGACCCGCATTTTCCACAAGGGAAATTGTTTCATTGGCAATGAACGCAATAATTACTGCATCCCTGATGTAATTTGTGCCAATGACAAGATCAAGGCGGTAAGCAACCAGTACAAAAATCAGGGTCATGCATTTTCTGCAAAGACCTTTCCACCCCGCCTTACTTTCAAGTGAACCTGTGTCTGTCTTGGGACTGTTCTTGAACACCCCCGCAACAATCAGTCCTGAAATATAATCAAGACCCATGAAGATCAGAAGGGTTGTAAGTCCCGCATCCCAACCACCAAAAAAAGATGCGATTGCTGAACCAATCACACCTAATACACTGCAAATAGTCTGTTTCATTTTCTCTGTCCTTTCTGAACATAAAAACAACCGCTTGTGACCTCATATAAGGGTCATATAGCGGTTGTTTTTGTTCCTGTGATAATTTCCTTGTCTGTTGATTACTCTGCTAATTCAGGGCAATCAAGGTCAATCAGAACTTCCTTCACTTTGTCCTTGATTTTCTCAGGTACATCAGCAAAGGTTTTCTTGCCCTTAATGATAAGAGTTGCATAGATCACTGCCATAGATTCCACATCCTTTCTGAATAAAATTTTTATGATGAACTGAAACAACATCAGTTACCACCTTCTGCCAGTTCCGGGTGTCCTTCATCAATAAGCACCTGTTTGACTTCATCCCTGATCTTGTCAGGAACATCATTGATTGACTTCTTACCCTTGATGATAAGTGCTGCATAAATGTTTGCCATATTCTCACCCCTTCCTTATGCCATCATTTCATAGATTTCACACATGGCTTCCTGTGCCTGTGTCATCTGATCTTCCAAGGATGCGTTTCTGTCATCAATCATTTTGATGTATTCATCCTTGGTGTACTGGGTCAGGTCATATTCATAACCAGTGAACCCCGGCTGTTCATCTGTCCCGGCTTCTGTGACCGGGGTGATGTTCTCTGCAATCCAAACTGAATAGTCATCAATGACCTTCTGTTCAGGCTGCTTTGTACTGCGTACTTTTCCGTACTCTTTCATGCTTTTTACCACCTTTCTTGATATGATCTTTATAGTACCTATCAGCATAAGGCTGAATTGGTTCAATATATTTTTCAGACAATCGGCTGCTATCACAATATTTCAACCAACCCTTATAGGAATTGATTGCACACCATTCTGAATAGTTCATTTCCTGACCGCTTTCAATCTTCTTCCTGATTGCGGTCATTTTCCGTTCAAATTCCTGACAGGTGGATTTTCTAAGAAGGGTATCTTTCAAGAAAATCCTGTACCCTACAAAATCAATACCCCGGATGAACGAAGGGAATATCTGATAGTTGCCTTTTATTCTTAATTTCAAATTCTGTATGAAATATTCATTGATTTCTGCAAGTAACTGATGCAGTTCTTCTTTGGTTCTTGCAAAAATACAAATATCATCCATATAACGGTAATAGTGCTTTACCCGCTTAACTTCTTTTATCCAGTGGTCAAAACCTGATAGGAAGAAATTGCCGTCATACTGTGAAAAGTAATTCCCTATTGGAATACCGACACCTTCAATGAAGTCCTTGCCGTTTACCTTCACTATCTTGATTTCATTACCACAAGACCGATAAAATTCAATGTTTTCATCCGTTGCCGGACAAGTGCTGATTGAATCAATTACTTCATCAATCAGTTCAAGCAGTTCAGGGTCTTTGTACTTCCGTCTGAACTTCTGTTTTAGTGTTTCGTGGTCAATGGAAGGGTAAAATTTCTTGCAGTCTATTTTCAAGCAATAGGTCATTTCTTCCGGCACGGTATCAACCGCCAACCGTAACTTCTTGTATGCTGCATGAATACCCTTGTTTGGTATTGCTGAATATGTGTCATCAGTGAAATACGCTAATAACTGCGGTTCAATCACCTGTAAAACCGCCCATTGTGCAATTCTGTCAGGGAAGAATGGAAGTTTGTATATTTCCCGTTCCTTCTTGCCGTCCTTTTTCGTAAAAGTGGCATATTCCGAAGTTTTGTATAAATGGTTTTGAAGCATCCATTGCAGACCCGCCAAATAGTAGTATGGTCTTTTCTCAATCTGCTGAACTTCCTTGTACCATCCTTTGCCTTTCTTTGCGTGTTGAAACGCAAGATACAGGTTATCCATTGAACAGATTTTTTCATAAAGATTGCCATACCGTTTCACGCTTGTCTGTTCCCTTCTGTATGCACTGAACCGAACTTTCAACCCGTCAGGTGACGGTCTACTAATACAGCCCATGTATTTTGATGTTTTGCCAAGTGGCACGGTAATCAGTTTTCAGTACATTGATTTATAAGAACACCCCGCCATTTCTGACGGGGTGTTTCAAGTGATATTTGTGCATTTACTAACTGACTGCTGATATTCCGATTACGATTAGAAGAAGCATTATTCAGATTCCAATAGAAAGCACTGGTATTCAAGCCATTATTCCAATTAGCACCTAATTTAGTGACATTGGTTTTTTGTCTTTTTATTGTCTTTCTGCTTGAAAATCGTCATCCTTAGCATCCTGATTACCTAAAATTGTATGAATTACTGGTTGCCTGTTATGCTGCCACCTTTTTTCGATACACCAACCGACCGCCGATATTCCGACCACGATCAGAAGAAGCATTACCCAGACCCCAACGGAAAGCACCGGCACCCAAGCCATCATCCCAACCAGCACCCAATACAGCGACACGCCAACCAGTACCGTTCTGATTCCAACAGTGATCACCAACAGGAAGTGCGGTGTTTCCGTTGAACTCACCCGGTAAGAACAACCAATCAAAATCTTCTGAATAGCAGAAAGCGGAAATATAACCGTTTCCATACTTTGCGGTCATTCCTGTATCTTCATAAGGTGCTGCCTTAATGTCATCAGCAAAACCATGATCTGCAACATAGGTTTCACACTCACCTGTGGTTGCGTTCGCATAGTGATTGATTCCATCAATCCACCACCAAATATTGCCCCAAAAGTTTTCTTCACCACGGTATGACACAATCTGAATACCGTTAGCGTTGACAACTGAACCGGATGCATTACCAAGGGTGATTGTTGCACCTGTATTTTCTGTCATGGATGTTTTATCGTCATCAGTCTTGGAAACTGCACCGTTACCAATGACAGACTGCATATTGAAGGTTGCATATTCAATCAGCATGAGCATCTGTGAAGCGGATGCCGTCTGAACAACACCCTGTTCCCAACCAGTACCACGTTTTTCAGCAAGTTTTCTGATATTGGCACGGGTTGCGTTCTGTGTAAGTCCTGACAGCGGTTTTGCATTGGCAATACTGCATAACATATCAGCAGCAAAGTCAGCAATCTGTGAATCATCAAGAATGTATGCTGATGCAGATGCATCCCAAAGTGAACCTTCAAAGGCTGCAAGATATGCAACATCATTTTCCTGACCATTTACAATAAACGCCGGATGAAGTTTGAATCCCGCCTTTGGTGTATCTGATACATAGTATCTGATTTTTCTTGTGATCGCCCCCTTGGTTCTCTTTTCAGTTTTAAGCGGTACAACCTTGTAATAAAACTTTGGCTGTTCAACCATTACCTGAACGATTGTTCCGGCATTGAATTTCAGGTTTTCATCAGGTGATTCAGTACCTACCGGGTTACGATCAACCGCCTGTGTCAGTTTTCCAGTAGTGGAAAATCCGGCTTCACCATAATATGCAGCAACACGCCCGTCATTGGTAAGGTTGCAACGCTTTCTGCCACCAAAGGCATTGATTCCATCAAACCCTGAACCCGCTGAACGGTTTACTGCTCCGGCAAGTCTTGTGAATTTCTTATTTTCAAAGTCCACTTCAACACCGTAAATGTCACCGTCTGTATAGCCAACAAAGGCTTTCAGATCAGCAATTTCTTTTTCAAGTGCCTGAATGTCACCGACCGTTGCATACGCACCCGGACTGACCGCAAGTGATACGCTGTCAGCGTTTCCTACTGTGGTATATAACTGTAAGTATGCAGCCGATACCGTAACGCCGTTATATGGTGGCATATAACAGTTATTTGACTTTTCAATGCAGACTGCATACAGGATTTCACCCTTGTCAGGGTCAACGGCATATAAGCCAAGTGTACGCATATAGTAACCTTCTTTCAGGTCTACGTTGGAATATGCTGCATCAATTTTGATTGCAACCTCATTTGTGCGGGTAACCTTGGAAACAAGGGTTGTCTGCTTGATGTTGCTAAGTGCGGTCAGTGCCTGTAACTGACTTTCAGTGTACTGGGTACTGGAAGAACATACTTTTGTAAAATCAATGTTTCCTGACCCGGCAATCATCTTTGCCATAAGTGCCTGACCATTGTTTGTGATGTAAAGTTTTGAATACTCTGCCATCTTATCATTCCTTTCTATGTTGTTTTTATCTCAATGAAGTCTACCTGAACAACGCCGGATGCTGCCTTTGCATCCATATCTGCCCGGATTGTTTCATTAAAATCTGTTGAAATGGTTACCATTGCGGTATCTGTTGCCTTACCACCAAAGTTCACTGTACCCTGAACACTCACTATTTCCTGACTGTCATTTGTGATGTTCAGCATTTCAGTCTGAACGATTCCACCACCAAAGACTGATGAACCGTTCACATCAAACACTTCCCGGAAATCATTTGTGATGATAAATTCATTGATGAAGCAGATGCCACCACCAAAAAGAACAGCACCTTTGATGTTGCAAGGGATGCTGTTCTTAGATACAACCACAAGATTTTCAGGAATCATTGTGTTTATGATGTTTTCCAGTTCTTCCACCTGACCATATAATTCAAGGTCAGTGTCAATATACAGTGTGTACCCGGTCTTGAAATCACCAGTCACTTCAAAATCACTGTCACCACAAAGGACAAGCAACTTTTGAAGCAACACTTTCCAAGTGTACGGGATTGTGTTGAACCACTTGCTTTGAACCCTTGAACGCCTTGATTCAAGGGTATCATCAGCAGTTGGGTATATTTTCAGCATCTTTTCAAATCTGCTGATTCCATATTCATCAGCAGTTGAAATGAAGCGGTTACGCAAACACCTGTCAGTTGCCGACCACATCAGGCTAAATTCAGGATTTTCCGCTTCAAGTGCTGCAACGGGTTCTTTGTAACTCTGCATGAATGGCGGTAAGTATGAAACAAGGTCAACTTCTCTTATCATGCAGAAACACCCCCTAACTTTGGTATACAAAATTCTGTCAAGGTCATATTGCTTGCCGTGCCGTTCAGCTTTGTCCCGGTCACATCCACCACGCCATCAACGCCAAGGATGCGGTTTTCAATCTGCGATACCCTGACAATGGTTTGTGATGTTTCTGACCAGTTCTTTCTTAATTCCAAGAAGTACGCATCAACCGCTTCTGCAATGGCTGCCTTGGTATTTGACCAGTTGTGACCTTCTTCAAAGGTTACCGTGGTCTTGACCTCAATACTGACAGGTGATGCACTTGCTACACTGACCACATGACCGATTGGTGCAAGTCCGTAACCTTCCCCGGCAGTTTCTTCCGGGTCAAGTGTCTGCTGAACATATTGAACAAGCGTTGAACTTGCTTCACCATAATCATCAGAATCAGTGATGACTACATGAACAGTACCACCAACCGTCAGTTTTTTGTCCTTGGCTGCATTATATACGGCATCAAGCCACGGTTTGACTGCTGCCGGAACTGTTGAAATGATTGATTCATACCAGTTCTTGACCACGGTACTGACGATCATGTCAGCGGGTCTAATGTCACCATTCCAAACACGCTTGACCTTACATGATCCAACACCTTCAATGCCTTTGACCTTTGCCATATAATCAGCATGATTACCACCAAAGGACTGTTCATTGAAACTGTCAAAATAACGTTGCCTGAAAACTTCTGTATCTTCTTCATCTTCACCGGGAATAAGTACGCTTGTCAGGCTTGCCGTCTGCAACCCGTCAATATATTCCATTGGTATCATATCCCCAAGGTACTGATTGCCAACAACACCTTCTGTTTCACACTGAACCTTATATGTTCCCGGTGTGATCTGTTCAGTTACAACATAGTTGATTTCACCAATGTTGAAACGCTTTCCAGTAACATCAATGTTTGTTGGTGTGAACTCACCCTGTAAGATTGCCTTGGTTGCGGGTTCAGGTGAAAGTCCCCTGTCCTTTGCAAGCAAGATCAGAAATTCCCTTGCAGCGGTATCACCGTATGAATTTTTTATCAGATATTCCAACTCAATGTATAAAATCTGAAATTCAATGGCGGTTGAACTATGCAGATCATAAACAGGGGATGACGGTCTTTTGTCAATTTTGTCAGATACCCGGTTCATCATCCTTTCAAGGATAATGTCATAAGTCTGATCTTCATACATTCTAAATCTTCACCCCCTTCTCTGCTTTAATATCACCGTAAATCGTTTTTACGGTAAAATAGGCATGAACCACACCTTTGACCGTCAGGTCAAATTCAAAGTCGGTCACGCCTGTGATTCTTTCATCAACGGCTAACGCTTCACTGATTCTGCGTTCTAATTCAGGGCAAACCCAAGTGACAGGTTCACCATATAGGTCAAGGGTTTCAATGCCGTAATACCACGGATATATGATGTACTGATACCGTTCTGTTTGCAGTGTTCTGAAAATCATCTGCTTCATGGCATCCTGTTCATCCACAAGACCCCTGACTGAATCACCGTCTAAATCCATTTTATAAGTTAGGCTTGGCTGTGTTTCAATTTCAAAATCTTGGTCAAGAAAACCAACTGTTGAAGGAATCATTTGCCTATCCTATCCACAACAATGAATTTCTGACCTTCTTGCTGTCTTATTAGAATGACACCATCACCGACAGCCAAGCCATTGTGTACGGTGACTTCAATCGTTCCGACAGCATGAACGTGTGACGGGGAAACTGGTGCTGTCCCTGAATTTACATCCCCGGTATAGTAATAATTCTTGATATTCCCCGCCGTTATCTTAGTTTTGAAATCTGTTACATTCCTTGAAAGTACAAGTTGTTTTTCAGTAAGAATCATCTTCTGTTCAACATTTATCTGTAACGGGGATGCAGATATAACCTTTCCAAAACATACATTTACAGGTTTTGTTGATTCTACCGCTTCAACCGCTGCTTGATGTACTTTCTTGATAATTCCTTTTGCATCAGGCAATAAACTCACCCCCTCTAAGTGTCAAATCCATCCAATGTTCACCTTCCTTGTAAGTGTGCTTGCACTTTTCAACAAGCATCCAGTTTTTCACTTTCATATCACCAAGGTCAAGGTTAATGACAACCATTGAACCCGCCCGCACTCTGTTGTCACCCAAAGCATTGGTGATCTTCAAGTTACGGGTTTTCTTGTTATACAGTTTCAAAAGGGCATCTGCCTTTGCTTGACCATTTTCACCTTTCTGTAAGGTATCAAAATACTGCAAAATGCCCCATTTATTGATATTAGAAGAATCCTGTGTGATATAAACATCACGCTTTTTAGTATCTTCATTGTCATAGGTCAACTTGATTTTGTTATAAGTATTACTGTCGATAGATGAAGTATATTCAAAATCTTGCCCTGTTTCTTCATCAATCATTAAGTACGCCCCCGGAACACCCACATACATAGATGACAGGCTTTTCAGGGTAAGTTTTCCAAAATCGTCATATAACACATACATTTCCCCGGTGTTAGTCAGTGTCAGGTCAAGAGCATTTGTTATCATTTCAAACAGTTCACTGTTTTCTTCAATTCTTGATTCAATGACATACCCTGTATCATCCAGTGTACCAAGGTTCAGGGCATAATCATCTGCAATCATTTTTACAAATTGTGATGCAGTTTTATTTTCATAAACCTTAGTGTCCTTATTTTTCAAATATCTTAACTGATCGTAGGCGGTGACAGTAATGATCTTGTCCTTACTTCTTTGCTGCTTGAATACAAAACCAAAGAATACATTGTCACCGTCTACCTTCATCCTGACTGGACTACCTTCTGAAAAATCAAGAATGTTGTCATACAGGACTTTGAAAACCAGTTTGCCGGGGGTGTTTTTTCTTTCTGTTGACCATTCAATACCTTCCTGAACAACAGGTTGATATACTTTTGTTCCTGATTCATTCCCAACCAGTAGTTCAACGTACATTGAACAACACCCCTTTCTTATGCTGCCGGAATGGTCAAAACCTGTCCCGGATAAATTAAGTTAGGGTTGCCACCAATGACACCCCTGTTTGCGTTGTAAATCACGGTGTATTTTGCACCGCTACCGTAAAACCGTTTTGCAATGTTCCATAAACAATCACCACGCACAACCGTATAAGTCTGTGCTGCTGCCGGGGCGGGTGAATTGTTAGTTTCCCGCTTAGGCTCTGCACTTGCCTTTGGCTTGGATGCAGCAATTTTGATGTTGACTGTCTTTGTTCCATAGTCCCGGTACTGTTTCAGATTGAACTTGACTTTGAAGTCAAACCCGTTCTTGGCATCCTCTGAAATTTTGTAATCTTCCAAAGATACCTTCATGTTCGTGTTCAGCAGTTTTTTCCCCACCGGGGTCTTTCTGCACACAATGAACTGGAATGTCTTTTTGCCTGTTTTCAACCCTTCAAAAATATCAAAGAAATACCCCGCTTCTTTGAAACCATTCTTATACACCGCATAAGGATGTTTTACTTGCGGGATTTCTGCTTCAAATTCAATGTCGGTCAACCCGGTTTTTTTCAGGATATTGATTTCACCTTCATTTATCAGGTTGACCGTTTTGTTATTACCATTGATTTTGATGCTAATTTTTTCAGGGGTGACAGGAAAAAGGCATTTATCAAAATACATATCATATCCGCTTTGTGCCATTAGTCTGTACCCCCATTTGTTACTTCATCTATTGCTTCACCCATTGCATCATCTAATGCAGTGATAAAGCCATCAAGGTCAGTATCAGATGAAACATTATTGTTGTTTGTTTGGTTGATAGTTACTTCTGCGGTTGTGAATCTGTTAATTGATTCTTGTTCCGCAATGTCACGCAAATACTTCAAATCTTCTTCTGTAACATCCAAAGAATCCTTGATTTTGCCTGTGTTATCGTCAATGTTTCCAATGCTGTCACCCACGCCTGAATTTGCTATTGCATCATTGAACCCTGATGTGTAATCACCCACATTAGGAATATCTGTCTGACCAAATACATCCGACAGACTAAAGTTTGAAACCTTATCAGCAATACCGTCACCCCAAGCTGCACCCGCATTGAAAGCATCTGATGCCCAACCGTCCTGAAACGCATCAAAGGTTGTAAAACCTTCATTGAACGCATCACTGATTGACTGGTAATCTTCTTTGTTTCCGGCTGCTTCACTTGCTTTGGCTGCATAGTCATCCGCTGCGGATGAAATGCCTGAATAGTCAAATTCAACAAACGGTAACTTATTCAGTGCTGAACAAATACCTTCAATGACTGAAAGTGCCGTGCTTAACAGGTTGTAAAACCATGACTGAACAGAACAGATTGCATTGTGAAATGCCGTCATCATATTGGATGCAAGTGCTGCAATGGCGTTTCCAATACCCAAGGCAATGTTTGCCACGGTCAGACCCAAGTTCTTGAAGAACTGAATCACCACGTTCACACCACCAGTAATCACACCGAACCCTGAATTTGCAATACCTGTCATTTTTGCTATTGCTGAACATACCGCCATAATTACCGCAATCAATGCAATAATCAGCACGATAATCCAAACAATAGGACACGCATACAATGCACCGTTATAACCCATCTGTGCAGCAGTTGCAGCCATTGTCTGACCTGTAAGTGCTGCCATAACACCGATTTTTGCAGACATTGCCACTGAATGAATTGCTGTTGCAGCAGCGGATGCAATTTCTATTCCCTTCACAATGCCAAGGTATGCTGCATATACAGCCAGTGCAGCAATGATACCGTAAATGATTGGACTGATGACAGACCAGTTATCACCTATAAAAGTACCGATTGACACTGCCAAATCAAACACATTCAAAAGAATATTCGCAAGGGTTGCCATTGCTTCAATAGCACCCTGAATGAAAGTTTGAAATGCTTCACTATTGGCTAAATCGTTCAATCTTTGAAGAACAGGTTGAAATGCAATCAGTGCGGTGTTCTGCATTGACTGCCATATCTGCCCCCAAGTCATAGGCATTTCATTGAATTTGCTGTTAATGTCATCAGCAGCAGAAAAGATTGCTGCCTTGACTACATCAGCGGAAAGTTCCCCATCCGCTGCCATTTCTCTGATCTTACCGATTGGAACATCAAGATAGTCCGCAATGTTCTGAATCAGGTTAGGTGCTTGTTCAAAGATACTGTTCAATTCATCACCACGAAGGACACCTGAACCAAGTGCCTGTGATAACTGCAATTCTGCATTTGCTGCTTCTTGGGTACTTGCCCCGGCAATCGTCATCTGTTTTTGAATCAGATCAGCAAAAGCAACAACTTCTTCTGAACTGCTGAACGCATCCTTTGCATTGTTACCAAAACGGGCAACAACATCAGCCATCTGACTGAATGAACCTCTTGCATCTTGTGCTGCTGCATATACCATGTTGACAAGTTCAGCGGTTGTCTGAACCCCGTCATTCATCATGTTCAAACGGGATGTTGTCTGAACAAGTTCGTCTGAAATGTTCAGTGCTTTCCCAACTGTCTGAATACTGACATAGGCTGCAACCGCCCGCTTGATGGTATTGGTCAGTTCATTTGCCTGTTGTGTTCCGGCTGAAACTTCCTGATTGAAACGCCCCTGTTCATCCACATTGTCACGGATGTACCTTTCTGTGTTGCCAACCGTCTGTGACAAACGCAAATAGGCATCATTGGCAGCAGAAACATCCATATTCTGCATTGCCTGATTCAGTGAATTTTGTTCCTGAATAGCCTGATTCAACTGCATACGCAACTGTTCCAGTTCTGCATTTGCATTGTCTGCCCCAACATTTACCGGGTTGTTCTCAATCTGCTGAATCCGCTGTTGAATTGCAGATAACCGCTGTTGCATGGTGTTCATATCCTGAACTGCTGCATCCGGCAGTATATCCATTCCCTGTGCGGTCTGTGAAATCCTTGCCTGTGTGGTGTTCAGTGTGTTCAACATATCGTTTGCACTCTGAACTTCTTGCTGAAATCGTTCAACACCTGTTCCTGTGAACACATCCACCCCGTCAGTGTTCCATGTGACCGGGATTTCTACGGGTTCAGGGTCAGGCGGTGCGTTTGGCTGAATTTCAGGTCTGATTGGTTCAGGATTTTCAACCAAAGGGTCAGGAAGTACCGGGTCAACAGGTACAGGAATCGGTTCTTGATTTCCACCATCCACAACAGGCGGTGCAATATCAGGTGCGGTCTGTCGGCTTGCTGCCTGATTCATTGCTTCAATGGCAGCGGTTGCCTGATTGATTTCATCCCTTGCCCCTTCAATACTGCTTGTATCAATATCAGCGTTCATTGACTGCTGCATATCATACATTGCAGATACGGCAAGGTTCACTGAACTGATGATGTTGTTCAACACTCCGCTGAATTGGTCATTAAGTTCAATACCTGTCTGAATAGATGACACCTGTTTCACCGTCCTTTCTTAGTGTTTTTTCTTTGCCCTTGCTTCTGCCTTTTTCTTTTCCTTCTTGTCATGCTCTGCTTTCAACTTGATTGAAGCAATCACAAAGGCTTTTTCCTGTTCATCCATAGCCAAGAACACTGATGGAAGAATGTGAAGTTTTAGAAGGGCATAGTAAGCATAATTTGCTTCACCGTCCCCTTCTTCAATTAGTTTTTTGCTTCATCAACCTTTTCATCAAGTGACTTGGTAAATCCCTGAAACTTCTGCATCCATAACTGGAAGTCCTGCATTTCCCCGGCATCATCAACCATTGCATAGACTAAATCTTCCGGGGTCATCACACCGTAACTGTCCTGTAACTCTTTATCGTAAAGGTCAGGAAACACCGTTGACTTCACGATCATTGCCATAAGGTACTTTGAAGTAATCAGTTTTGGTCTGAATAAGTTCGGCTTGCCTGTCACCTGAACTTCAATGGTGTTTGCATCACGAAGTTCTTCATTCTCCTTGGAACTGATATGTCTGAACTCCCATCTAACAGGTGTTCCGTCTGAACCAAGAAGTGAAGCAGTAGGTGCAAACTTTTCATTTTCCTTTACCTTTTTATTCGCTTTCATAAATGCACTAAATTTTGACATTTTGTTGTTCTCCCTTCTGTTTATCAAAGAATAGAAAAAACCCCTTATATGACCTTATATAAAAGCCACACAAGGGGTTCTGTTACTTAGTTAGTAAGAAAACCCGTGAGGTTTGCAAAAGATTCAGGCATTGAGAAGTCCTCAAATGTTCCTTCAATCTCTTCATCAAGGTATTCCCCGTCAGCATCAAATTTTGCTAACACACCGCCGTCAGTGTTGCAGTCATAGAAAATGATCGTCTGTCTGCCCGCATCACTGGTTGGGTCATCATTGGTGATCTGCATTTCAAAATACACATCCTCACCAGTGTTCTTATAGTCAAGCAATGCCTGACGAAGAACTGACTGGTTATAGTGTGCCGTGCCGGAAAAAGTACCTTCCATACCACATGACTTATGACCCGCCATGATTGCACCAAGGCGGGGAACAGTAGTCTTGGTTTTCTCAACCTTTGCTTCCATATCAATCATCTGCATGAAGTTGTATCTTCTACTTCCGATTGTGATAAAACATTCAGCAAGTTTTGCTGCAATAGTGTCCCTTGCTTTCATTGTTACATTCGGCATTTTATTTCACCCCTTTCTTACGCAACCGTAACCGTTTCATAGAGTTTACCCATAGCGTTCACAACGGTGATTGCTGATGTAATCACAACCGCCTTTTTGGAATCGCCCTGTGCAACCGTAACATCAGAATCAGTGAACCCTTCAATAGCACCAAGTTCCTGTAACTGTGTACGGATTTTCACCAAGTCAGACCAAAGGGAAGTTCTGCCTGATGCATTGTTTGGAACAACACCAAGATACTTAGTGTTGAAAAGAACTGCATCATCATTTCCCAACTGGTCAATAACTCTGATCGTCTGATTGTCCTTGAATACATCCCCGCAAGTGTCCGAAGTGGTCACCATAGAGTTAATATCTTCAAGCACACGGACAACGCCGTTGACCTTATGGAAAGTGAACTCACCCGCCTTGATTGCTGCTTTCAACTCATTCTGTGTGTAATTGGTATCAACGGTGAAACCGCCGTCATATTTCTTGTTCTGACAAGACTTATTGACCGCACAACCGCTTTCTGCACCAGTTACCCAGTACACAAGTGCTGCTTCTGACCATCCTGTATCTGTTACCTTGTTCTTCACACTGATAACGCCCATATAATCAGCAGACAGGTTGTAAACAACCAACTGGAACTTGATACCAAGTTCATCACGCAAACGCTTGTTGAAAGCCACATATAACTTCTTGGTAACATCATCAGTAACCACAACGCCCATAGTGTTGTAGGTGTATGATTCGATTTTATCCAAGTAAGCCTGATGTGCAGTGCCGTCAACCGTGCCGTTTGTACCACCAGTTAAAGGTGTTCCGGCAGTAACAGCAAGATCAGCAGCCTTGAATGTCACATAATCGTTTGCCACAAGATCAGCAGCCTTGGCAACTGTCTGTGTGTCAACCTTGACCGTACCGAAGTAGGTTGTAACATCATACTTGCTTGCATCATCTGCATTTTTCTGAATCACGATCTTCAAATCGTTACCACGAACACCACAATACTTTGCAGTTGCGTATGTGTTCGCTGCCTTATCACCACCGCCGTTCAGACGGTATGCGTATAAGGTCTTTGCACCCATGAACAGATCATTAAGACCAAGCATCTTAGGACTGTCAAAGGCATAACCAAAAAGTTTCAGGCTGTTCTTCTGAAAATCTTCATTGGTCACTTCAAAAACTTCCCCTTCAACACCCCAGTCAAGTTCAAGGGGCATTGTTGCGATACCTCTATCAGACAATGCAGCGGATGCGGATGCAGCCGATACAAAGTTGATATAAGCACCGGGCAGTTCTTTGTTCTGTGAGGTAAATGTACCACCACCTAAAGCCATACTATTTCACCTGTCCTTTCATGTATTTTTCAACTAAATTGTCAACAGTTTTCATGGTGTAACTTTTATCTTCATCAAGAAGGGCATCCACCAAGTCCCTTCTGTTTGCAAAACGGGCAGATGCAAGAATCTGTTCCTTGCTGAACATTGGTTCAGTCTGTTCAGACCTTGCAGCAGTTCCCGTTGCTGTCTTTTTTGCTGCCATAATCAACCACCTTCCTTCACATCCGTGCTTGCCGTCATAGTTTCCATTGGTGTCTGTTCTTCCGTCTTGACCGTGAAAAAGTCATAATTGACAAAAAAATTCAGAACACCGTCAACCACCTGATGATTCATTTTTGAACCCCTGATTGGCTTGGTATCACCGTCTGTTGTGATATACTCCAAACAGTCATACATTCTTTCAGCCACATCAGCACATTCCCGCTGCTTCTTTGCAGACTGTGGGAAATACTGGATGCAGAACTGATTGGTACGTTCATACCGTTTGCCAAGGAAAAGGTTGTTGTTTGGGTTCAAGCAAGCAATAAAAAAACAAGGCTCTTTCAAACCTTGCTTGATTTCTTCATTGTGGATTTCATAATCATCCCCAAATTCTTTGTTCAGGGAACAACTGATTGCTTCAACTATTGAATTTATCATTTACCAAGTCCCCCTAAATATTTCTTGATTTTGTTTTCAAGCACCTTTGGGGCAATTCTCTGTAATTCCTGTTCAGATATGGTCATCATAAACTGACCCTTGACCCATCCTGAATGATTGGCTGTCCTGTGTCCGTACTCAACATAAGATGCGTATTCAACCGGGTTCACAATTTCAATGACATAGGTGTCACCAAAATGATTCACCGTCAGGCTGTCTGCATACCCTTGTGCTGATGCACGTTTTTCACCAGTCCAACCACGCCTTAATGTACCGCCCTTTTTTCCTGAACTTGCCGGGTACTGTCCGACAGGTGTTCTTTTGACCACCATGCGAAGCAACCGGGCAGCAAGTTCCTTTGCACACGATTCCACAAAGTCATCAGGATTTTGCAACTTTCCCAACTGCTGCTGAAAGTCTTTCAGACCTTTGCAGTCAAATCTTCCCATTCTACCCATTTACGCATATTCCTTGAACAGTTCAAGTGTAATTTCCTGATGCGTTGGGTATGTGGAAGGGACACCGCTGCGTGTGTAGTCCGTGGTCACATTGTCCTGTGTTACTGTCAGTTTTGACCCCGCCTTGATGGTTACATCCGGGGAAACGAACAACTTTGTGCTTTGCGTGATCGTTGCTGCTGATTCTGACTGAATTGCTGTTTGCAGTTTTTCAAAAGATAATCTGCACGGTTGGTCTTGTAAGACTACAACTTCTGATTCTTCCATAAGTTTTGACTTCTCATTTTTTACCTTTTGCAGTTCTGTCACCGTCAAAGTACCAAAATAGGTTGCTTCAATGGCTTTTCTTGCAGCCTTTTGTGCTGCCTGAATCTGTTTTACCATCTGATACGCCTGAATGAATTAAATTCAGCCTTTCCATAGGATAAAAGGTAATTGATGAAAGAAGTCAGTCTTTGTTCAGGGGTC
>ERZ772969.260-NODE-260-length-53780-cov-8.345556_pt1 | contig 53780 bp, 51 predicted proteins | sample MGYA00511676_ERZ772969 | MGnify/ENA primary metagenome ERZ772969 (study PRJEB29015, sample SAMEA2737651) | human gut metagenome | biome: human gut; feature: human-associated habitat; material: faeces | place: China | collected 2012 ... | reverse complement strand
ACTCAATCTTACCAGCTTTGATCTCTTTGATAGCCTTTGTAACGTCCATTGTTACTGTACCAGCCTTCGGGTTCGGCATTAAGCCCTTCGGTCCGAGTACACGGCCAAGACGTCCAACAACGCCCATCATATCCGGTGTAGCAACAACTACATCAAAATCTAACCAGCCTTCGTTCTGGATCTTCGGAATTAAATCCTCTGCTCCAACGAAGTCAGCGCCTGCAGCCTGAGCCTCATCAGCCTTCGGTCCTTTTGCGAATACAAGGATACGAACAGTCTTACCTGTTCCGTGCGGCAGAACTACTGCACCACGGATCTGCTGATCAGCATGACGGCCATCACAGCCTGTTCTTAAGTGAGCCTCGATTGTTTCATCAAATTTAGCAACAGCAGACTTTTTAACTAATGCGATTGCATCTGCTGTATCATAAAGAGTAGCGCGGTCGATAGCTTTTGCCGCTTCTACGTATCTTTTTCCTCTTTTCATTATAAAAAACCTCCTGTGGTAGTGTCGGGAGTCCTCCCTCCCACGTGATTGTTGCTGTATATGGAGGTCCGTCCTCCATTCAGTTGCTTACGATCAGTCTGTTACGGTGATACCCATGGAACGAGCAGTACCAGCGATCATGCTTGTAGCAGCCTCGATGCTTGCAGCGTTTAAGTCTGGCATCTTGAGCTCAGCGATCTTCTGTACTTCAGCTCTTGTAAGAGTAGCTACCTTTGCTTTGTTCGGTGTTGCGGAACCGGATTTGATCTTTGCAGCCTTCTTTAATAATACAGCAGCCGGCGGAGTCTTTGTGATGAAGCTGAAGCTTCTGTCAGCGTAAACTGTGATAACAACCGGGATGATCATATCGCCCTGGTCAGCAGTTTTAGCGTTGAACTCCTTTGTGAACTGTACGATGTTAACACCGTGCTGTCCAAGAGCCGGTCCAACTGGCGGAGCCGGTGTTGCCTTGCCGGCAGGAATCTGTAATTTAATATAACCTGTAACTTTCTTTGCCATAATTAGGCACCTCCTAAATAATGTGGTAATGTCGGGGATTTCCCTCCCACGCGGGCACAAAGTCCGTTTTCCTAAAAAAGGTACGGACGACCGGTCCGGATCTTAGTCCGTTTACGGTCACATCTTCTTGATTTCAGAAAAGCTCAGTTCCACCGGTGTTTCACGGCCGAACATCTCGACGTTGATTGTAATGGACTGCTTGGACTCATTGACGGTTCTAATGACACCGACGGTATCCTTCCATGCGCCGGCCGTAACAACGACGGTATCTCCGACGGCGAAATCTACAACGACATCCGGTGCCTTAAAGCCAAGGCTCATCATCTCTTCTTCTGAAAGCGGCACCGGCTTGGATCCCGGTCCTACGAATCCGGTCACACCTCTGGTGTTCCGTACAACGTACCATGTATCATCATTCATGATCATATGAATCAGCACATAGCCCGGGAACATCTTACGCTCGACCTGCTTCTGAGCACCGTTTTTAAGCTCGATGACTTCTTCCAGCGGGACGGAGACCTCTAAGATCTGATCCTGAAGACCTCTGTTTTCGATTGTTTTCTCAATGTCAACCTTTACCTTATTCTCATATCCGGAATAAGTGTGTACAACATACCATTGTGCTTCTGACATATCTTCACCTCATCCTTAACCAAGTACAATATTGAGACCAAATTTGATGATCAGGTCAAGGGCTGCGATAACAATCCCCAGAATTACTGTTGATACGACTACTACAACGGTCTCTTTCGTAAGCGTATCCTTATCCGGCCAGATGATCTTATTGAATTCAGCTTTTAAGCCTTTGATAAAGTCCGTTTTAGGGGCTTTCTCATTACTTGCCGTTTCTCCCATAAATTCACGTCCTTCTTGCAAACCGGATTACTTAGTTTCTTTGTGCATCGTATGTCTCTTGCAGAATCTGCAGTACTTCTTTGTCTCCATGCGGTCCGGATGAGTCTTCTTATCCTTCGTCATGTTGTAGTTGCGCTGTTTGCATTCTGTGCATGCCAGTGTAATCTTAGTGCGCACGACTTCCACCTCCGTTTAAATTCTTTGTAAGGCGGTCCTTTTTCTATTTGATTGCTATCGTTTTTGAGCATAAAAAAAAGACCTATATCTTCCATTCGCCCGAATATCATACCATAAGAATTTCGGCTCGTCAAGCATTTCCTTTAGAAACACGGCCTTTCCCACGGTTTTTTTATAAAAAAAGAGGATTCCCGGCACATTCAGATGTCTCGCGCGAGTGCAGACAAGAATGTGTCCCAGCATATTCAGGCATCTTGCGCGGTCGCCTGCGGCAAGCCGCATCTTCGTGCGGGTGTGCATCTTTGGCACGTTAGTACCTTTTTATGTAACAGGGAATTCCCCGGGATTTCCTGTTACATAAAAACGACTTCCCGTTTTCATACATTGAAAAGCAGGAAGTCTTCTGAAATTTACAATACCTTTGATAAAAATTCCTTCGTTCTCTCATTCTTCGGATGTGCGAAGAACTCCTCCGGTGGAGCTTCTTCGAGGATCCTTCCCTGGTCCATGAACAGCACGCGGTTTGCAACCTCTCTCGCAAAGCCCATCTCGTGGGTGACAACGACCATGGTCATTCCCTCGTTTGCAAGCTCCTTCATGAGATCCAGTACCTCACCTACCATCTCCGGGTCAAGGGCACTCGTCGGCTCGTCAAAGAGGATCACATCCGGTTTCATCGCCAGAGCGCGGACGATGGCCACACGCTGCTTCTGTCCGCCGGAAAGCGTGGACGGGTAAACGTCTGCTTTATCCTCAAGACCGATGCGGCGTAACAGCTCCAGAGCTTCCGCTCTCGCCTGTGCTTTGATCTCTGCCTTTGTCTTCGGCGCATCAGGTGCCAGCGTTCCTTTTCTCTTTGCCTTCTTTAACTCTTTACAGCGCACATAGACCGGTGCCATCATGATATTCTCGATCACAGTCATATTGTTGAACAGGTTGAAGTGCTGGAATACCATGCCCATATGGCGGCGGTGGATATTGATGTCCACGCGCATATCGGCGATATCTACGCCGTTAAAAATGATGCTGCCGGAGGTCGGATCCTCCATGCAGTTTAAGCATCTTAAAAATGTACTTTTTCCGGAGCCGGACGGGCCAATGACTACAACGATGTCACCTTTATTGATGGTCACATTGATTCCCTTCAGGACTTCCAGATCACCAAATGTTTTTTTCAGATCAATGACGTCTATCACTCTTCTTCAGGCTCCTTTCCATCAGTTTAACAAGAATTGAGATCACCAGCACGAGAACGATGTAGATCGCCGCCATGACAAGATACGGGACCATGAACTCGTAGCTGTTGCTTCCGATATAGTTGAAGGCAACATAAAGATCCGCCGCGCCGACAAAGCTGACAACGGAGGTTTCCTTGATCAGGGCAATAAACTCATTGCCCAGAGTCGGAAGAATATTCTTCACTGCCTGCGGGATCACGATCCGGATCATCGCCGGACCAAAGCCAAGACCGACTGCACGTCCCGCCTCAAGCTGTCCCGGATCAACGGACTGGATACCGCTTCGCATGATCTCGGAAATATACGCGCCGCTGTTCAATCCAAAGACCACCATGGCAACACGGACACCCGGCAGCTTGATCCCCATAAGCGGCAGCATAACGTAGTAGAAGATCAGAAGCTGCACGACCATCGGGGTTCCGCGGAAGAGACCTACGTAGAAGCTGCAAACCGCGTTCAGCGCCCGCGGAAGTGTCTTATATTTCGGCAGGACGCGGACCGTCGCGATGATGGTACCGATCAAAACACCGATAATCATGCCGACTACCGCGATCAGAAGCGTATTCTGCAGACCCTGCACAACTTTGACGTAACCGTTTTTCTCAATAAATATCTGTACAAACTTGTTCCATTTGTTCCCGAAGTTTCCCATAATACCTCCAGATAGCAAAAACACAGCGTTTCCTGCCATGTTCCAATACAGTCAAAAAGCGGGAGCGAACCGTATCCTGCCCCCGCTTTTCTGACCGGTGTTTCCAATATTTTTACTGCATTGCGTTGATCGCCTTTGTGATGCTTTCTGCCGGAGCCGCATCAATGATCACGTACTTCACGTTGCCGTTGATCATATCCTGAACTGCAAGAGATGCACTCTTATACGGTACCCACTCTGCCGGAAGTCCTTCAAAGCCCCAGTCATCACTGCCCTCAACAAAGTACTGTGCTGTGGTTCCCTGCTGTCCGCCAATCTTGTCGCTCGCGCTTAAGCCCTTAAGAACCTCTTCTACGGAAGCTGCATCCTTACAGTCATCAAAAGCCGTATCATCTGCCAGTGTAACCAGTCTCTGGGATGCTTTATAATACGGATCGGAGAAAGTTACATATTCTTCTCTCTCCTCGTTGATCGTTAAGCCGGCCATTGCGATGTCGCATTTGTGCTGACCAACAGATAAGCATACTGCATCAAAGTCCATGTTTTCAATTACAAGCTCCTTGCCAAGCTCCTGTGCGAACAAAGCTGCGATTTCCATATCGATTCCCTTGTAGCTGTCACCGTCAACATACTCAAACGGCTCAAAGGATGCGTTTGTCGCAACCACAAGCTGATCCTTGGAAGCATCATACTCTGCAGATTCTACTGCAGCCGGCTCGCCGTCACTGAAATATTTATCACAGATCGCATCGAAGGTTCCGTCCTCCTGGATCTTTGCGATGAATGCATTTACCTGCTCAAGCAGCTCCGGCTGGTCTTTATCCACGCCGAATGCATACTGCTCATCTGTAAGATCATATTCGATCACTTTAACAACTCCTGCTGCCTCATCTTTCTTTTCTGCCGCAGCCTCACCTGCTGTTGTCTCTGTCTTATTCTCTGCTGCTGCCGTTGTCTCTGTAGTTTTGCTGCCGCAGCCTGTAAGAAGTGATGCCGCCATTGCAGCGGTCAAACATAATGCAATCGCCTTTTTCATAATATTTTCCTCCTCTAACCCAATACGAATTTGCAACTTTTTCGATGGAACCCACTATACCACAGGCCTATACAAAAAGCAAGCGTTTATGCATATGTTTTTGCATATTTATGCAGCCCCTCTCATTCTATAACCTGTATGCATATCACTTTTCCCTGTCCTATCGGCCCCCGGTCATGCAGATCACAACGAAATAGATCCGGCTGATCCCCGATGCCCGCAGGGCTCTCGCGCACGCCTCGATGGTACTGCCCGTTGTATAAATGTCGTCCACAAGGATCACACTCCTGATCCCCTCCGGGATCTCCCCCGCCGCAAAGGCACCGGAAAGGTTCTTAAGCCGCTCCGCTGCCGAAAGATCCTTCTGCGGCAGCGTCTTCTTATTTCTCACCAGCATTTCCGGTATTACCGGAATCCCCAGCTTCTTTCCGATGACCCGAGCCAGAATCTCTGCCTGATTGAATCCCCGGGTCTTTTTCCTCGTGGCATGGACCGGTACCGGAACCAGGACATCCGCCTGCATCCGGCGGATCGTCCGTCCGTACCGTGCCGCCAGAGCTGTCCCGTAAAAATCCAGGTACTCTCTCTTATTATTGTACTTGATCTGCGCCATGGAATGCCTCGCCGCCTCATCGTAATTTAATAAGGCGATCCCATACTCAAAGGCACGTGGATGGCGCATGCAGTCCGGACAGAACTCCAGACTCCCGTCTTCAATCTCTTTTCCGCATTTTTTACATACCGGCGATCTTACAAACGATAGTTTATGAATGCATTCCGGACAGATCATCCGCCCGGAACTGCCAGTGATATCCCCGCATACCGGACAGCGGCGGGGATATAGAACATCAAGAATTTTATTGAATTTCATGTTATCTCCAGAATCCGATCTTTCAGCCCCGAATACCGTTTCTGCTCCACCTCATTATCCACCATCGCCTGGAACACCTCCGGGATTCCCACGAGGCAGACGCAGGCTTTCGCCCTCGTAACCGCCGTGTAGATCAGATTTCTCGTCATCAGCATCCGCGGTCCCGAATGGACCGGGATCACCACTGCCGGATATTCGCTTCCCTGGGATTTGTGGATCGTGATCGCGTAGGCGAGTTCCAGCTCCTCCAACTGCTTAAAGCTGTACTCCACCATCCGGCGCTCATCAAACTCCACCTCCATCGTCTCTGCGAAGCTGTTGATGGAGCGGATGATCCCCGTATCCCCGTTGAAAACGCCTTCGCCCTTATCCACCGGGATTCCGTAGCGGTTGCGGATCTCCCACTCGATCTGGTAATTGTTCTTGATCTGCATGACCTTATCGCCCACGCGGAAGATCGTCCCGCCGGACTCTTTCTCCTGCTTATTCGGCGCAGGCGGGTTAAACTTCTCCTGAAGCTGCTTATTTAATGCCTCCACTCCGAGAGCACCTTTCCGCATCGGCGTCATGATCTGGATATCCGACATCTCCGCATGGACGTAGTTCGGCAGCTTATCCTGTACAAGGACCATCATATCCTTCACGATGTCCGCCGGATAGTCACGGCGAATAAAAAGGAAATCACGGCTCTTCTTATTTAAGGGAACCACCTCGCCGTCATTGATCTTATGGGCATTGACAATAATGTCACTCTGGGCCGCCTGGCGGAAGATCTTTGTAAGTTTTACGACAGGGAACGCCTCAGACGCGATCATATCCCGCAGAACATTTCCCGGTCCGACGCTCGGAAGCTGGTTTACATCGCCCACAAGGATCAGCCTCGTTCCTACATTCACCGCCTTTAAGAGCGAGTGGATCAGGCTGATATCCACCATGGACATTTCATCGATGATGATCACATCCGCGTCCAGAGGATTTTCCTCGTTCCGCTCAAAATGCATGCCCTCCAGCCGGTTTTCTCCGGAATTCCCGTTATTTTTCGGATCCGCGACAGGCGCCCCGGTCAGCTCCAGAAGGCGATGGATCGTCTTTGCCTCATATCCGGTCGCCTCCGTCATGCGCTTTGCCGCACGCCCCGTCGGGGCCGCCAGAAGGATCTCCATATCTTCCTGGTCAAAATAGTGGATGATCGTGTTGATCGTCGTTGTTTTACCAGTTCCAGGTCCTCCGGTGATAATAAGGAGACCATTGCTCACCGCCTCCATCACCGCCTGCTCCTGGAGCTCATCCAGCTCGATCTTCTCCGCCTCCGTGATCTTTTTGAGCCGTTTTTTCACGTCCTCCTCATTGATCTTCGAGTGGATATTCAGATCATGCAGCATTCTCGCCGTATTGAGTTCCATATAGTAGAACTGTGCCGGATAGATGATCCGCTTTCCGTCCTTCTCCTTCACCACCAGCTTCTTCTTCATCTGGAGATCCACCAGGTGTTTTTCCATGTGCTCCGGTTCCACATTTAAGAGCGCTGATGCGTTGGCAAACAGCTCCTCCTCCGGCAGATATGTATGGCCGTTTCCCGTCGCCTGGAGCAGTGCATAGAAGAGTCCGCTGCGGATCCGGTAATCGGAATCCGTAAAGATACCGACTTTCGCCGCGATCTCATCCGCGATCTTAAAGCCTACGCCCTGGATATCATCCGCGAGCTGATAAGGATTTTCCTGGATGACCGAGTACATCTTCGGACCGTAATGCTGGTAGATCTTCACCGCAAGGTTCATGGAAATCCCGTACTGCTGGAGGAAGACCATCGCCTGACGCATATCCCGTTTTTCCTCCACCTGGCTGCTGATCTCCATCGCCATGCGCTCGCTGACACCCTTGACCTCAGCGAGACGTTCCGGCTCCTCCTCCATGATCCGGAAGGTGTCCGCCTTGAACTTCTTTACGATCCTTTTAGCTAAAGCAGCTCCGATGCCTTTGATAGCACCGGAGCCGAGATACCGTTCAATCGCCAGTGTGTCCTCGGGAGCCTTTATCTCATAGCTCTCCACCGCAAGCTGTTCACCGTAGATGGAGTGTTCCACCATCCGGCCCGTCGCCTCGATCCGCTCTCCCTCGCTGATGTAGGGAAATGTGCCGACGAGGATATATTCTTCTCCCCCGTCCGCCACGCTTAAGACCGAATAACCGTTATCCTCATTGCGGTATTTGATTCTTTCCACATAGCCTGTTACAGTTGCCATTTTTATTTTTCTGCGCCTTTTCCGCCGTGTGCGAACTCGATAAACTTACCGGTTCCGATCGCAACCGCTGTAAGCGGCTCCTCCGCGATCATTGTCGTGATTCCGGTCTTCTCCTCGATCAGGGCATCAAGTCCGGAGATCAGGGATCCACCGCCGGTAAGAACGATTCCGCGGTCGAAGATATCGGCCGCGAGCTCCGGTGGGGTACGTTCCAATACATTGTGTACAGCGTCTACGATCTGCATCGCCGGCTCTCTTAACGCCTCAAGTGTCTCGTCGGATGTAACAACGATCGTCTTCGGAAGACCTGTCACAAGGTTTCTTCCGCGGACTTCCATCGTCACAAGCTCCGGACGGCGGTAAGCTGCGCCGATATTGATCTTGATCTCCTCAGCGGTTCTCTCACCGATCAGAAGATTGTGTTTCTTTCTCATATAGCGGACAAGGGCTTCATCGAAGTCATCTCCGGCCGTCTTGATCGAGGTGCTGACTACAGTACCGCCGAGAGAGATGACTGCGATATCCGCAGTACCGCCTCCGATATCTACGATCATATTTCCGCATGCCTTGGAGATATCAATTCCGGCACCGATTGCTGCTGCAACCGGCTCTTCGATAATGCAGACCTCACGGGCACCTGCCTGGTAAGTCGCATCCTCTACGGCCTTTCTCTCAACTTCCGTTGCACCGCTCGGGATGCAGACCGCGATACGCGGTTTTCTCAAGGTTCTCTTTCCGACCGCTTTGTTGATGAAATATTTTAACATCTTCTCGGTTACGGTATAATCGGAAATAACACCTTTTCTCAGCGGTCTTACCGCTACGATATTACCCGGAGTACGTCCGATCATCAGACGCGCCTCCTCACCGAAAGTAATTACTTTATTTGTTTCCCTGTCCAGTGCTACTACGGACGGTTCCTTTAAAACAACGCCTTTTCCTTTAATATAAACAAGGATGCTGGCGGTACCCAAGTCAATTCCAATGTCGTTTGACATCATCATTGTCGTCTTCCTCCTGTCTTTCTAACTGAAAATCTCCTGAATCTATTTCCGCGTCCGATACAGGACGCGCCTCGCTTCTCTCTATCAGAAAACCCTGTCCCCGCAAAATATATCCTGCATTGTACTGCATATTTCTGCAGCTTTCATGATCTTGCAGTATTTCCGGTCACGAAAGTGACCGCACATACAGGGCGCGAAATATCAGTTTTTATTATATACGAAAGGCATTTGTTTTTAAAGGGGTTTTTGAAATTTTTTACTGTACCCACACGCCGTTCTTATCAACATAATACTTTCCGTCGATCATCCGGCTTGTAAGCATCGCGCCGTCAGTTCCGCAATAGTACCATGTCCCGTTCGTCTGTACCCACTGGTTCTTCACCATCGCGCCACCGGCTCCGCAGTAATACCACTGGTTATTATTCAGGATCCACTGGTTCTCCACCATATATCCGGACTGGTTAAAATAGTACCAGACATTGTTGATCTGCTTCCAGTTTGCGACCGGATATGTCTTATCCGGATTGCACCACCACCAGCCATTGCTGTCGCGGAGCCATGCGCCATTCGCTGAACCGGTCGTACTTCCGCTTGTCTGACTCCCCGAACCGGAAGTACCGTTTCCATAGTACGCAGACGCCGCGTTCCGGTTCGCATAGATCGCAGCGGCTCCGCCCCGGTCTACATCCTTCGGCTCAGACTCTTTCCAGCTGCTCTCATCACTTCCGCGGATTGCCTTGACTTTAAATGTATAACTGCCTTCTTTTGTGAATGATCCGCAGAAATTATAATAGTTGTTTGTCGTCGTGTATGCGGAACCTACGCTGTCCCCGTCGCGGTATAAACGGACCTGATATTTCTTTGCATATTCTGTTCCTTCCCAATATGCAACTCCGCCATAGCTGTCGTCCCAGGAGAGATCATAGACATCCAGATCATAATCTTCATCATCATACTCCGAATCAATATCCGAGATCTGCTGAAGTGTCACATATACATACAATTTTGATGTACTTCTTGTCACCGATGTCACCTTCTGTTCATCATTTCCAAGATATACATCTGATTTGCTCAGTCCGGACGAAAACGCGTAGTCACTCTCGGCACCGATCGTAATCTTAACCTTCGGCTTCGTATCATCATTCCAGTCTCCGTTCGGCTCGTTGGTAATGGAGATCTCATCCACATAGCAGCCGTCATCTGACACATCCGCCTCCACTTCCAGGTTGTCCGAATCCGTCAGGACTGCATTGATATCGATCGTGACCTCCTCGATCTTTTCCGATGCCATTGCCGGGAATGCCAGCAGGGCAGTCATAAGAAGTGCTGCCGGTATTGCAACTATTTTTTCTTTCTTCATTGTGAACCTCCCGTTTTCCTGTCATGGATATTCAGTTTTATCAGGTCAGTAGCTTAAAAATCCTCCTGCTGAAAACTGCATCGGATCTTCAACCTTCGTCCCTTATATTATTCTATATTATACCAGAAATTTATGAATGATTTATGTTCAAATTTCCTGTTAAACTTCGGCAAAATTGCGGCACATCTCTGGTAAATCCGCGTCACGGAATCTATCGACTGTTTTCGACATAATTCTTTCTAAATCGTTAAGTAAATTTACTTTCTTTTAATTTTTTACTCACATTTTAGACACATTTTGCCTCTATAATACAATTACGTTATCCGAAAGGATAACCTGCCTTTGTTTCAAGTATTACACTTGAACACACAAAGCTTTTTCATACTCATACCTGTCGGAGGCGACTTCGGCAGGTCCCCCTAAAAAAATTGATACTTTCCATACTCCCCTTAGGAATCACAGAAACGGCTGTGGTTCCTATTCTTTTGTTGCCGAAGCTTCCCATTCCATTGAATTTCATTCCATCTCACGGTATAGTAAATGTAATAGTATGACCCGGATGCAGGACGCTGTTCACCGGTGCTGTCTCTGCACTCTGTTTTTCTATGGCTGTCCCGGCCTATGCCGACCACTATCAGACTCCAAAGTCCATCAAGGGCGTTCTGATCAACGAGCATGCCCAGATCCCGGATGTCCTCGAAGTCGGCGCTTCCCAGGTCGTTTTAAACAACGCCCTCAAAGACACCGATTACGGCATCGCATGGCACGCGTATCCGGAGACCTTTGAGGATCCGGTATTTTCCGATGACCAGTATGTCCAGGAGAAAGCCGATACCTATATTATCAACCTGAAAAGCCTTCACATTCTGACCGATTACATGCAAAAAGCGGATATGCTCTCCCCGGCTGGAAAAGTCCGCCATCTGATCCTTTCTGAGCAGGGACTTCTTTCCGCCCATTATGCATTCGGTCTGATCGATGTGAACGGCAATAAGAAGCCGAGTTTTGAGGTGTATAAGAATCTTCAGTAATTCTGAAAAGAATGTGCCTCGGCACATTCAGGCGCCTCATGTGATCTCTTGCAGCATCTTCACTCACGTAAAGCGCCATCACAGCTGCAGAACTTTTCACTCCGGGACGCAAAGCTCCACCTTGCCATTTCCGATCTCCTGTCGTATGATATGGATAATCTCGGCAGGACATATGCCGTATCTCAATCTTCTGCGATGCCGTTTCAGTTGCTGCCTGACGCTGTTTTCTGAATAAGCAGCTCTGTTTCCGGCAAAAACAGATATTTACAACCGAAAGGAGACTTATGTACACTTACACCTGGTATCAATGGCTTACATTTTTTTATCTGTACTGTTTCTTCGGATGGATCTTCGAATCCACCTATGTTTCCTTAAAGCAAAGACATTTTGTCAACCGCGGCTTTTTGCGGATCCCGATGCTGCCGTTATACGGAAGCGGTGCTGTCATGATGTTGTGGGTATCACTCCCGTTCCGGAGCAGTCTGATCCTCACCTATATCTCCGGCGTTATCGGCGCGACCGCACTCGAATATGTCACAGGGTATGTGATGGAACAGCTTTTCAAGGTCCGCTACTGGGATTACAGCAACCAGCCATTCAATGTTCACGGGTATATCTGCCTCACCTCATCCATCGCCTGGGGCTTTCTGACGATCTTTATGACGCATGTGATCCACAAACCGATCGAGCGTGCCGTCCTTGCGATGCCGCTCATGTGGAACCTGTTTTTCGTGTTCTTCGTGACCGTGATCTTTATCTATGATTCCATCGTCTGCACGAAGGAAGCACTTGCCTTCGGAAAATCACTGGAAGCTATGAAAAAAGTCCGTGCAGAGCTCGATAACCTTCAGGTACAGACTGCTCTCTTAAAGATGAATGCCGAAGACAGGATCCAGGAAGCGAAGGAAGAGTTTCTGGATCAGCTCGAAGCAAAACGTGTCCAGGCCGCTGCCCTCACCGGGATGAACCTGGAAGATCTCAAGGAGAAAGCAGGAAACAAGCTCGAAGCGCTCAAAGAAAAACCGTCTGCCGGGATGTCCGCGATCCGGGAAAAAGCAGGATCCGCCGCAGGTTCTCTCCGCGATCTCTCCAATGTCAGCCTTGATGAGCTGAAAGCAAAGGCCGGCGGAAAACTCGACAGTCTGAAAGATCTTACCGGGATCCATCTGGAAGCTCTCCGCGGAAAATCCCCGGAACAGCTTGCTGAGATGTTAAAGGAGCGCGAATCACGGCTTTCCGCTCTCTTAAAAGAGCGCAGACCATTCCGGAAAGACAGGATCCGCTCCAACCCGACCGCCGTTTCCCCGAAATATGCCCGTGAATTCGAGGAATTAAAGAAGCATTTTGAGGATGAAGGAAGAAACGCGAATCCGCAGTAAAAAAAGAGGTCCATCTCCCACCAACGGGAAATGGACCTCTTTTTTTACTGTTTTTCAGGTCTTACGCCTCCGGTTTTTCAACCTGAACGATCGCCTGTTTCTGCATCGGGATACGGCAGTTCTTATTGTTGCCAAACTCAACGATAACGGTATCGTCTGTCATATCAATGATCACTCCGTAGAATCCGCTGGATGTCAGCACGCTGTCACCGACTGCGATGCTTGCCATCAGTTCCTGCATTTTTTTCTTTTCCTTCTGCTGCGGTCTGATCGCAATGAAGTACATGAAAGCAAAGATTAAAACAATATATCCAATCCAAAATGCCGGGCTGTTAGTCATATCCGTTGCACCTCCTTTTCTTATACCTTGTCTTTATAGTTCCCTGTCACGCCCTCCAACTTTTTCTCTTTGTACTCGGCATAACAGTGGTTCTCGATAGCTTCCCTGATCTCCGTCATCATCGTGTTGTAGAAGTAAAGATTGTGGAGCACGCATAAGCGCATTCCGAGCATCTCTTTTGCCTTCAGGAGATGGCGGATATAGGCCCTGCTGTATGAGCGGCAGGCCGGACACTGGCATCCCTCTTCGATGGGGCGCATATCCTTTGAAAACTGCTCATTAAACAGGTTAATCTTTCCGTGGTTTGTATATACATGACCATGACGGCCATTTCTTGTCGGGTAAACGCAGTCGAAGAAATCAACGCCGCGGTCCACCGCCTCAAGGATGTTCGCCGGGGTTCCGACGCCCATCAGGTAAGTCGGTTTCTCTTCCGGGAGATGCGGAACCACCGCATCGAGGATGCGGTACATCTCCTCGTGGCTCTCACCGACCGCAAGTCCGCCGACCGCGTAGCCGTCGCAGTTCATCTTCGAGATCGTATCTGCATGCGCGATCCGGATATCCTCGAAGGTTCCGCCCTGATTGATGCCGAACAGAAGCTGTTCCTTATTGACGGTATCCGGCAGGGAATTTAATCTCGCCATCTCCGCCTGACATCTCGCCAGCCATCTTGTAGTTCTCGCGACAGAATTCTCCATGTATTCTCTGGTACACGGATGTGGAGCGCACTCATCGAATGCCATCGCGATGGTGGAACCAAGGTTTGACTGGATCTGCATGCTCTCCTCCGGTCCCATGAAGATCTTATGACCATCGATGTGGGAGTTGAAGTAGACGCCCTCTTCCTTGATCTTTCTGAGTCCGGCGAGGGAAAATACCTGAAATCCGCCGGAATCGGTGAGGATCGGACGATCCCAGTTCATAAACCTGTGGAGACCGCCGAGCTCCTTGATCAGCTTGTCGCCGGTCCGGACATGAAGATGGTAGGTGTTGGAAAGCTCCACCTGTGTCCCGATCCCACGAAGGTCATCGGTGGACACAGCGCCCTTGATCGCGGCGACAGTTCCTACATTCATGAATACCGGCGTGTGGATCGTGCCGTGGACTGTCTCTACGTCAGCCCGTTTGGCACGTCCGTCTTTTGCCAGAATCTTATATTTCATATTTTTCTTGCCTTATCGTTATTTTCGAAACGACGTTCTTCCGGTTATTTTCCGGATTTCTTCGCTTCCTTTGCTGCCTTCTCAGCATCCTTCTTTGCCTGTTTTTCAGCTGCGTCCTTCTTCTGCTTCTTTGTAGTCATAACATACCACATAGCGCCTGTCAGGCATACGGAAGAGTAGGTACCACAGATGATACCTGCCATTAACGGGAGTGCGAACTCACGGATGGAGGATACGCCCATGATGAACAGAACAAATACCATGACAAAGGTCGTCAGGGATGTATTGATGCTTCGTGTGAAGGTCTGGGTGATACTTGTATTTACAATATCAACGGTGGATGCCTTCGGTCCCATGAGCTTAATGTTCTCACGGATACGGTCGAAGATAACGATCGTCGCGTTGATAGAGTATCCGACGATAGTAAGCAGGCAGGCGATCGCTGTGGAACCAACGGACCACTTTGCGAGGGCGTAGCATGCAACTACAACCAATACGTCATGGACAAGGGCTAAAACAGCACTTGCAGCGAAACGGATATCCTTGAATCGTACCCAGATATAGAGAAGCATAAATACGGTAGCGATCGCTGTAGCCATAACCGCGTCGCGCTTCATCTCAGCACTTACTGCACCGGAGATGCTCTCTGCAGTGATCTTTGACTCATCAACACCGAAGTTCTCAACAAGTGCCTCGTCTAATGCCTGACGCTCTTCCACGCTTAAGGTTCTTGTCTTGATGATCACCTCGTTTGTTCCGGCAACCTTCTGTGTCTGCGTATCCGCACTGTTTGTGATGGATTCGACTACCGGAACGACCTCGCTTGAGATTCTATCCAGAGACATGTCCTCATTGAAGGTCACGCTTGTGGAGGTACCGCCCTGGAAGTCAAGGGAGTAATTGAACGCGTTTCCGATGGAGGACTTGTTCATTACCATTCCTGCAACACCTGCGAGGATCATGACAGCTGAGATGATAAAGCAGATATTTCTCTTTCCGAGGAAGTTGATCGCCTTCTTCTCTTTTCTGATGCCGTAGAACTTCTGATCCTGGAAGCCAAGGTTATACAGGGTGTTCAGTGTGAACTTTGTAACGAAAAGTGCTGTAAACATGGAAAGAACGATACCAAGGGCAAGTGTTGTAGCGAAGCCCTTAACTGTACCGGAGCCTCTCCAGTAAAGAACAGCTGCTGCGATCAGTGTTGTCACGTTACCGTCAACAATAGCGGATAACGCTTTCGCAAAACCTGTCTTGATCGCGGAATGAACTGTCTTTCCGAGACCGATCTCCTCCTTGATACGGGTGAAGATGATGACGTTCGCATCAACTGCCATACCGATGGAAAGGATGATACCGGCAATACCCGGAAGTGTTAATGTAACCTCAAAGGCCGCGAGCAGGATCAGCATCAATGCCACATAGAGGCAGAGTGCAAGGGATGCCGCAAGACCCGGGACGAGGTAAACTACGATCATGAATACGCATACGATTCCGAAACCGATCGCGCCGGCCTTTAAGCTTGTCGTGATCGCTTCCTGACCAAGTTTCGCGCCTACCACGTTGGAACGGAGCTCCTCCAGTTCCAGGGAAAGGGAACCGATACGGATCGTGGACGCAAGATTCTCAGCCTCTTCATAGGAAGTCATGCCAGAGATAGAGGCCTGTCCGCCTGTGATCGCCTGCTGTACGGTCGGGTTAGAGTACATCACATTATCGTAAACGATCGCGATCTTCTTGCCGACGTTCGCTGCAGTCACATCTGCGAATTTCTTAGTACCTTCATCCGTAAATGTAAGCGCTACTTCATAGTTATTGTTTCCTGTCTGCTGGTCTTTATAGATCACAGCTTTCGCAGAAGCTACATCGGTTCCTTCCAGTACAACATTCCAGTTCTCATCATAGAACTGTAAGGATCCCGGCTTACCGAGCTCTTCCAGGATCTTGTTCGCGTCTGTGACACCCGGAATATCAACATTGATACGGTTTCCGCCTTCCTGATAAACCTCTGCCTCAGAGCTGTAGTTCTGTACTCTCTGCTGCAGCTTGTACTGGGTATCGGACATATCCTCGGCGCTCGGATTCTCTTCCTTCGCCTGGTAGGTAATGCTGACGCCGCCTGCCAGATCCAGACCGAGCTTGATTCCGCCATTCTGGGAAGTTACTCCGTTCTCATCGGTGACCAGCTTACTCTTCTGAAGAGTATCATAGCCGAAAAATCCGAAGATACCGAGCACAACGAGCAGTCCCAGGAGGCCGAGCAGTCCCTTTCCTTTGTTGCTCTTCATGATAAAATCTCCTTCTTGATATGATTTCGAGGTCCAAAAGGCTTTTTGTCCCTCTTGATTCCGGAGTCCGCTGTAAGCACCGCCTCCGTCATCCTTAGAATAACAGTCCGGGGCTTTCTGTCCCTGACCGCTACGATCGATTTAGTTGTTTTCCTCGTCCTCTGCTAAAGCAGCACGGATCATGATCGCGCACTCGATACGTTTTTTCTGCATCTCACAGCCGATATCGTAGGCATCCGTAATACTGCCGTGGAAGTTGAAGGAATTTGCCGCACATCCGCCGCTGCAGTAGAATCTCGCAAAGCAGTTTTTGCATTTTTCTTTCGCGTATACGTTGCAGAGCTTGAATTCATCGCGCACCTTCGTGTTGACCACGCCGGTATCCACGTTTCCAAGCAGAAACTCTTCATTTCCAACGAACTGGTGGCACGGATATAAATCTCCCCAAGGAGTTACCGCAAGATACTCGGTTCCTGAACCGCAGCCGGACAGACGTTTCGCAACGCACGGTCCCTGGCTTAAATCAAGCATGAAGTGGAAGAATTTGAATCCTCTTCCCTCTTTCTGACGCTTTACAAACTCTTTTGCGAGTCTGTCATACTCATCCATAATCTGCGGAAGGTCTTCCTCACGGATGGAGTACGGCTCTTCCGGAGCTGCAACTACCGGCTCCATGGAAAGCTTCTCAAAGCCGAGGTCCGCATAGTGGAGGACATCGTTTCCGAAATCCAGGTTGTTTCTTGTGAAGGTTCCACGGACGAAATAATCCTTCTCGCCGCGTGATTTCGCGAATTTCTGGAATTTCGGAACAATAAGTTCATAGCTTCCCTTACCGTTTCTGAACGGACGCATCCGGTCATTGACCTCCGGACGTCCGTCAAGGCTTAAGACCACGTTGCTCATTTCTTTATTGCAGAACTCCATGATCTCATCGTTTAAGAGTACGCCGTTTGTTGTCAGCGTGAAACGGAATTTCTTATTGTGCTCCTTCTCCTGGGATCGTCCGTATTCCACAAGCTGTTTTACCACGTTCCAGTTCATAAGCGGCTCGCCGCCGAAGAAATCAACCTCAAGGTTGATGCGGTTTCCGGAGTTTGCGATCAGGAAATCCAGTGCCTTCTTTCCGACCTCAAAGCTCATGAGGGCGCGGCGTCCATGGTACTCGCCTTCCTCTGCGAAGCAGTACTTGCAGGCAAGGTTGCAGTCATGGGCAATATGAAGGCAGAGTGCCTTCACGACCGTCTGACGTTTCTTGAAATCGATCACATAATCTTTGTAAATATCCGCAGCGAACAGCTCCTCCGCGTCGATGAGCTCCTGAATATCGGAGAGCGCGTCCTCAATATCTTCTGCAGAGTACTTACAGACCAGTGCTTCTCTCACTGCTTTTTTCTGGTCATCCGTGAGAGGCATCGGTTTTTCCATATCCGGGACGATCTTCGCGAGAACCTCCACGGCATCGTAGAGCAGCGCATCCACGGAATGAACCGATCCACTGTTTACGTCCAAAACAATATGGTATCCATTATTTATATACTGATGTATCAAAGCTAACTTTCTCCTACTGTCTTAATTTTCAGGTGACTGTTCCGTCTCTTCCCGGTTACAGTCACGATCTGGTGGTCTCCTGACTTCTTTCTTACCTGCCCTTTACGGTCTGTCAGTGGCGGCTTTCCCGGCATCGCTGTCCGGGAAACCCGTCACCGGCAGATTCTTTGATCAGACAAGAAATAGCCCCTACAATCATACGACCGTAGGGGTCTCTTTAAAAACTTCCGTTTATTCGAAGCCCCGCATTAGCGGTTGCTGTTTTCACAGCTCTGGTTTCCTACTGTGCAGGATGTCTTGCATGCAGACTGGCAGGATGTCTGGCATTCGCCGCAGCCGCCCTTCTTCATGCTGTTCTTTAAAGTGTTGGAACTTAAAGTTTTTACATGCTTCATGGTATCATTTCCTCCTGTTCTCTTATCGTGGGCATAATACCCCGAATTTAAATGAAATTATACCATACGATTTTCTATTATGCAACGGATTTTATTGCCGTGATGCAGGAAAATCCGGTACGGATATCCACTTTTTATCCGCATAACATGCCGCAGGCAGCTTCCTGATCGTGTCCGGCAGCCACAAAGGAAAAATATTCGGGTGCTTTTTTCAGCCAAATCGGCTCATCAGTTACAAGATCAGCCGCGCGATGCATATGCATGGCCTTTCCTCACATATCCTGTATAAAGCAAACGCCCACACCATGATGTCCTCTCAGAATCTTTCTGTTCCCGATTTTATGAGTTCCGGAAAGACTCCCGGAGTACATCCTTCAAGAAAGGAGCTTTCTCATGCAGACAAACCCGGTATGGCGCATGGTACGCGCCCTGATCGTAACTTATATCCTCTCCGGCATTCTTCTGGCGGTGCTTTCCTTCGCCCTCTTTAAGTTCCGTCTCCCGGAAAACCAGGTAAACGTCGCCGTCTGTGCCGTCTACGTCATTTCCTGCTTCTTCGGCGGCATCCTCGCAGGAAAAACAATGAGGACCAGGCGCTTTTTCTGGGGCCTGGTCCTCGGAACTCTCTATTTTCTGTTTTTATATCTCATGTCCCTCGCCCAGAAGGACGGTGTCACGGAAGACACGAAAAGGCTTCTCTCTGTCCTCGCCATGTGCACATTGAGCGGAATGGCGGGCGGGATGGTGAGCTAACGGTCTCCCACCTTCGTGAGGAGATAAACAACGAGCGCCAAAATCCCCATCACAACGAAGATTCCAAGCATTCCCTTCCACATGATTCCTAAAGCAAGCATTGTATTTACATTCATAGTCCAGACCTCCTACATAAAGAATCCAAGGACGATTCCGCCGGCAACCGCCGATGCGACCTGTCCGGAAACATTGGCTCCGATGGCATGCATCAGGAGATGGTTCGTCTTGTCCTCCGCGATTCCCATCTTCTCAATGACACGGGCAGACATCGGGAATGCGGAGATTCCTGCTGCTCCCACCATCGGGTTCACTTTGTTCTTGCTGAACAGATTTAAGAATTTCGCAAACATGACGCCGCCGATGGAGTCAAAAATAAAAGCGAAAAGTCCAAGTCCCATGATCATCAGTGTCTGTAAGCTTACGAACTGATCCGCTTTCATGGAGAAAGAGATCGTGATTCCGAGAACAAGTGTGATCAGGTTCGCGAGTGTCGTCTGCGCTGTTTCGGAAAGGCTGTTTAAGCAGCCGCATTCACGGATCAGATTTCCGAACATCAGGAATCCTACAAGGGCAACAGACGCCGGAGCGACAAGTCCTGCGACAAATGTTACAATGATCGGAAAAGCGATTCTTGTGAACCGGCTTACTTTTCCCGGCTCATACGGCATGCGGATCATGCGTTCTTTCTTTGTCGTAACCGCTTTGATCGCCATCGGCTGGATGATCGGCACAAGTGCCATATAGGAATATGCCGCCACTGCGATCGCTCCGATGTAGTTTGACTTTAACACCTGAGATACCAGAATCGAAGTCGGACCATCTGCCGCGCCGATGATTCCGATGGAGGCAGCGTCCTTGATGTCAAAGCCGAGAAGCGATGCCATAAAGATCGTAAAAAAGATGCCGAACTGGGACGCCGCGCCGAAGAGGAACATCTTCGGGTTCGAAAGCAGCGGTCCAAAGTCGATCATGGCTCCGATACCGATAAAGAGCAGCAGCGGGAAAGCCTCCGATGCCTCAATGCCGGATTCAAAGAGCCACTGGATGATTCCGTGAGTCTCGCCGGCGCCCTCCATAAACTGGTTTAATACACCGCTGGCCGGGAGATTCACAAGGATCGCACCGAAGCCCATCGGCAAAAGAAGGGCCGGCTCATAATTTTTCTCAATTGCCAGGTAGATCAGTAAAAGCCCTACCACATACATGACGACCTGCTGCCAGGTGATCGATAGTAATCCATTCCATAAAAAGTCCATAAAAACTCCTCCTTGAAAATAGTATGCGCAGGTTTTTCTCTTTCCCTGCCAATGGATTCCATGAAATTTTACAGACCGTCTTTTTTTGCCGCCATATCGGATCGCCCTCGGATCCTCAGAGCAACAAAAAAAGACTTTCTGCAGAAATTTCTCTCTGCAAAAAGTCTCGTTACCATTTTACCGGTATGCACCACCAGACGTTTCCGCCGCGATTGTTGACAGTGCATTTCAACTACTCCCCTTTTGGATAGTTTCATATTAATTGGTTTGAAAAAAATTGTCAAGACCGAAAGCTGTACATTTTTCGCTAATTTTGTCGCGGTTCAGTAACTTCACCGTTCGGGTTTGCTCTCCTGCTCACTTTCTTCGCTCTTCTGCGGCGCATCCAGAATATACAGATGCACCTTGTCAATCCGGTTTCTCTCCACCGTATCCACCACAAACCGGAGATTTCCGCTTGTGACTTCCTCCCCCGCCTGCGGGAGATGGTCTAAAAGGCCGATAATATAGCCGCCGACGGAGTCGTAATCTTCTGACTTGAGATCCAGACCAAGCTGGTCGTCGAGATCATCAAGTTTCATGGCACCCTCGATCACATATTCCTTCGGATTGATCTTCCTGATGCTGTCTTCCTCATCCGCATCGTACTCGTCGCGGATCTCTCCGACGATCTCCTCAAGCATATCCTCCAATGTGATAAGCCCGGCCGTCGCGCCATACTCATCAAGAACGATGGCAACGCTGTTCATGGTCTTGCGGAGTTCCACCATAAGCTCCGTCGTCTTTTTAAACTCGTAGGTGTAATACGGCTCACGCAGGTAATCCCGCAGCTTAAATTCCTTGTCTTTCGGGATCAGGAACAGGTCCTTGATATTCACGATGCCAATGACATTGTCCGTCGTCTCCTCATAGACCGGATATCTCGTATACTTCTCCTGTCGGAAAATATCCATGATCTCCTGATAGCTGGCATTCACATCGAGGAATGTCATATCGATACGCGGAACCATAATATCCTTCGCGACAGAATCCCCAAAATCGAACACGTTGTAGATCATCTTCTTCTCGTCTGACTCGATCACACCCTCTTCGTGGCTGACCTCCACGATCGTGCGGAGCTCATCCTCTGTGATCGCGTCCTGTTTCTTGTTCGGATCCACATGAATCATCTTTAAAACGCCCTTGGAGAGGCCATCAACGACCACGATCAGCGGGGTCAGGACCTGCATGATCAAATAGATCGGTTTCGCGAACTTGAGTGACAGGGTTTCGGAATAGATCGTCGCGGAAGTCTTCGGTGTGATCTCACCAAAGATCAGGACTAACAGCGTCAAAACGCCGGTTCCGATACCGACATATTTATTTCCAAGCACGTCTGTGACCAGCACAGTCATCAGAGAAGACGCTGAAATATTGACAATATTGTTTCCTATTAAAATTGCGCTGAGCATTTTGGGCTGATTGCTTAAGATCTTCTCCAGCACAACGGCATGGCTGAGTCCCGCCTCCGCGAGATTCCGCACACGGATCTTATTTACCGTCATCATTGCCGTCTCCGCCGATGAGAAAAACGCGGATAACGCCAGAAGTCCAATTACGATCAGTCCCTGCAGGGCTTGCCCTGAATCCAAAAAAATCAACTCCTAAATCTTTATAAATTTGACGCCGCCCGGTTTCTTCCGGGGCTTCGTCCATGTTTTGTCTCCCCGCACGCTCCGCTCTGTGTCCGGACCGGTCGAAGATTTACGAATGATTGTACAATACTCTATATGCAGTGTCAATGGTTTCGGGGCGTTTCCGCGGCGTTTTTTCCTAATTTTTACCTGCATTATATGAGAATTGCGGGAACACGTAGTGCGGAGCAATTCGGTATCAGAACCGCTTTTCTTTTTTAACGGCAGCGGTTCCGTGCCTTCAGGCCCATGATCTGCCGTGATCAGCGCGGCAGAGCTTAATCATCCTCATTTTTCTCGATCAGACGCATCCCCGCCGTCTCCGTCACCGGCAGAGAAAAGACGATTGCCCCCGCCTTGCTTCCGATCCCGGCTTTCTTCATGATGCTCTGCATGATGCCGTTTTTATCCTTTGTCTTCGTGACCATAAAGATCATCTCTTTCTCCTGAGCAAGAGAAACGCCTAAAAACTTTTCCGCCTTCTCCATTCCCGTTCCCTTCGCATGGATCACGGTTCCGCCGGTAGCGTTGGCCTTTCGCGCCGCATCCATGATCACATCCGTATAGCCCTGATTTGCGATCACTACAAGAAGCTCGTAGTCTGTTCCTTTCAAGCTGCTTTCCTCCTCTTTCTCAAATCCACGGTCCTCGGTCAAAAAGCGAAGCTGCCGCTTTCCGCCGATGCTGCTCAGGGGAGTCACAAAGGCGATCCCCGTTCCCGGAATATCGATCTTGATCTCCTGTTCCAGGCCCTTTTTTACCTTTTTCCATTCCGCCGCCGTCACTACTGCAAACTGGACGGCCTTTTCCGATGCCTCTAACCCGAAGGCGTCCAGCACCTCCGACGCCGCGGTTCCCCGGCCTAACGTCAGGAATGTGACGGAAATCCCATATTCTTTATAGAAGGCGAGGAATCTCCGGCTCTGGTTCCGGTCGCTGATCGTCGCCATCAAGTACAATTCGCTCATAAAACCTCCTACAATTCAATAATCGCGTCATCATCCAGCAGCTCAAACGCCGCGTATGCCCAGGACTGTCCATGAGCTGCGGACATTCCTTCCTGCACTCCGCGCTTCGCTCTTATTCTTGAAGCCAGCCCCATGACCTGGATCGTGATAAGCGGTGTCATGGCAACCATCGCGACCACACCGAAGGCATCTGTGACAATGTTTCCTCCAAGAGCGGAGCAGGCTCCCTGTGCCATCGGAAGCAGAAACGCTGCCGTCATCGGTCCCGATGCCACGCCGCCGGAGTCGAAGGCGATTGCTGTATAGATCTTCGGCACAAAAAACGAGATTCCCAACGCGATCGCGTATCCCGGAATGAGAAACCACAGGATCGAGATCCCTGTGAGTACCCGCACCATCGCAAGTCCGAGAGAAACCGCAACACCCAGGGAAAGTCCCATTCCCATGGCCTTCGAGGAGATCGCTCCGTCCGTGATCTCCTCAACCTGTTTATTGAGAACGTACACGGCCGGCTCTGCCTTTACGATGAAGTATCCCATGATCATTGCGATGGGAACAAGAAACAGCGGGTGGGCAGACTTCGCAAGCACCTGTCCGAGATAATTTCCCGCCGGCATGAAGCCCACGTTCACTCCCGTCAGGAACAGTACCAGCCCCGCATATGTATAGACGAGACCGATCGCGATCTTCTTTAATTTTCTTGTTGTTAATTTTAACATGAAAATCTGGAAAATCATGAAAAATAAGATAATAGGCAGTAAGGAGACCGCGATCTCCTTCATGTAGGCTGGAAGTTCCCTCGCAAAGAGCAGGAACAGTTCTTTTGAATCACCGATCTCCGGGATCACCGGCGGTGTGTAGGCACTGCTGTCCGCCTTGAAGATCATACTTAAGATCATGACTGCGAGGATCGGTCCAATGGAGCAGAGCGCCACAAGGCCGAAGCTGTCGTCCGCCGCGTGGCGGTCGCTTCGCGTTGCAGAGATTCCGACACCGAGAGCCATGATAAACGGCACGGTCATCGGTCCCGTCGTAACGCCGCCGGAGTCAAAGGCCACGCTTAAAAAATCCTTCGGCACGAACATCGCCAGTACAAACACCACGCCGTAAAAGACAAGCAGCAGCGGCGGAAGTGCCACGGAGAACAGCATTCGCAGCAGTGCCACAACAAGAAATGCGCCGACTCCGCATGCTACGGACAAGATCAGCGTCATGTTCGGCACAGCCGGAACCTGATTCGCCAGAACCTGAAGATCCGGCTCCGAGATCGTAATGATGAAGCCTAAGAGAAAGGACAGCCCGATCACCACCGGAAGCTTCCGGCTCTTCGTCAGGCACGTTCCCACTCGCTCGCCCATCGGTGACATTGCAAGCTCTGCGCCAAGTGTAAAAAGCATCATTCCCGCAAGCAAAAGGACTGCTCCCAAAAGGAAACAGAGCAGGATGCTGGAGGAGATGGGCGCGATCACAAAGCAGAGCACCAGCACGATCGCGATGATCGGCAGTACCGCCTGCAGTGCCTCATTCCACTTCTCCCGCAGTTTTTTTGTCATTCCCAATATTCCACTCTCCTGTCTTTTTTAGGCGGACATTCCCATTCTCTCAAAATCCGCCCTGTTACTTGGTTTCTTTCCACATTCGTGTTCTCTCCGCCAGGTATTTCACGAACAGGGGATGCGGTTACAGGATCTGTGGGCTTGCAGCGCCACGATCCTGTAACCGGCGAATTATGTTTAGTATAACATGGGAATTGTGAGAAAAGTATGTTTTGAGAGGTTAAGATTCCGCTAAAAAAAGGCGGTTTTGAAGCGCCAAAGATCGTAGGTGAAGTACAGCGCCATACCACTACCGGTTATTTAACTCCCTTTTCGGAAAAGTGTTCCCGCTGTTCATTTCTCCAATTTTAGTGTATATTCATACATTTCTTAATTTTTCGAGCAATTTGAGCAACTGTATCTTGGATTTTGCCTACTGAATATTGAGAAAATTTAGGCTGAGAATTGAAAAAAGGCTATCCCTTTATTGAGACAGCCTCTTGAATTTAATTTGACTTATCTATCGTTTATTCTCTCATTCAGATTCTTCTCTGTATTCAAAGACGAACCACTTTTCATTCATATAAATTTCTATTGTATCGTCTGCCCCATACTGATAACCAAATCCACTTCCAAAATTAGACTGATTATCTTCTGTTGGTATTTCAGTTCCATCGACAGTTGATGTTATTTCTCCATCCATAGTGCCACAACGTGCATCCATGATGCTTTCTCTCCCTGTATCGTAGTATAATTTACCATCTATTCTTACCATAGGTATTCTATCCCACATGGCATTTGCTTCTGTCTGTTCTATCACGGTAATTTTATAAACCTCTCCTAATTGTGCAGGATATGATTCCATTATTTCTCCGTTATAGCTAATTTCTACGAAATCTCCAATTTGCAATTCAAGGTTCTCTTCGTTTGATATATAAAACTTATCTGCTGAATCAAGTTCCAAAGAACCATCTACCGGTTTTACTATTATTGAATCATGATTCGTTTCAATTACCGATGCCTGAAATGTTACCATTAGCGGTCTATTATCTGCCGAAGCAAGCATTTCAGTTATACAATTACCTAAAGCAGGCGTTGGTTTATAAATTCCTTGATATGGCTGTTCTACATATTCGATTCCTTTATCTACATAGTAAAAAAGAGTAGTTCCTGCCGCCCCATCACAATTTATATTGATTGTAATAGAATCTTTGTTGACCGGTGCATCATTGATTGATTGCTGACTGGTTGTTTCCATATCCATTAGCATAGATAAAAATTCATCAATAAACTCCGTAGCTTCACCTTCTGTGTTAGGTGACATAGCATATTTGTCACCGTCAGAGACATCAATCGATACAATATCCTCTCTGGCTGGCAATCTAATAGGATTCCCCTGTTCTTTTCTTCCACATGCACATAACATAATTGAAACAAAGTAGCAAAGACAAACAATACTGCATAATTTCTTTTTCATGGTCATAATCCTCCCCAAAATATATTTCGTATTATACGTTATCTAAGTGTATATTTCAATGTGTGGGAAATAGCCGGAACGTGTTTTTATGCATTGTGAATGCATGTTTATAGGCTCGTTTTCAGTGGGTACACAATTCCGAAAAGGGAGTCATTTAATTACTCGTCACCTCTTAAGCTGTAAGATCAATGGCGAAAATGTCGAATATCTGCAGGCTTATCTTGAAATCACTGGATCGTGGGATAATTCATTTACGAAAAGATTAATGTTAGATTAATGTTTTGGTGAATATATCTTTTTTAGGCAAATGAAATTATGCATGATTTTTTCACAAAACATTCTTTAGATATCTTCGCGCGGATGCGTAAAAAGACCGGCATATCAAATTTCTTCTTGATACACCGGTCTTTTTATTGCTATTCGGTCTTTTTATCGATTAATGGATATTTTTTACTATTTCTGCAGCTTCTACAGATTTCTCTCAACCAGATTCTTTAAGGTTCCTTCGAACGGCTTGAACGGAATCTCCTTGTCGTAGTTTAAGAAATCTTTCACATATCCAAGTGCTGCTGCAACACCGTAGATCATGCCGCGCTCATCCACATCGAATTCCGGTGTGTGGTGGTTTGCACCGGAGCCGGCCTCCTCACTCTGGATACCTGTAAAGGTGATGATACCCGGCCAGAGCTTTAAGCATGCCTGCATGCTCTCAGATGCCATCCACGGCTGTGCAACCGTAACCGCATCCTCACCGATATATTTTCTTACTGCGTTTTTCGCGATCTCGCTGCAGACTGCGTTGTTCTGGCACTCGAACAGCGGATCCGGCATATGAAGGATTTCATATGTACACTGACAAAGTTCGCACTCTTTCTCGACTACGTCCATCAACTGTTTTACGAACGGCGCGCCTGCGCCGTCAACATTGAAGGTACGGATCGTACCGCCGAAGGTCAGCTCGTCCGGAATAATGTTGCGGACGGTTCCGCAGTTTACGAAACCAACGGAGCAGGTCAGGATATCCGTCGGAGCCACATATTTCATGCGGATCATGTTGATATGGTTATAGATATTGTTGAAGCAGTCTAAAACGCTGTGGGCAAGATCCGGACGGGATCCGTGACCAGCCTGGCCGTGAAGCTTGATGATAAATCCGTATGCACCGGAGAATACAGCGCCCGGCTCCGCGGAGATCGTTCCTGTCGGAACATCCCATTTTACATGTGTTGCCATACAGGTATCGATCTTTAATTTCATTGTCTCGACGGCATACGGAAGAAGATTTTTGATATTTCCGCCGGCTTCCTCGCCGCGCTCAAAAAGGAGAACAATATTGCCGTTTAAGTCTTCCTTATTCTCGTTTAAGATCTTTGCCTCAGCGAGAAGCATCGCTGTGTGGGCGTCATGTCCGCAGGCGTGGGAGATTCCATCGTTCTTGGAGATGCAGACCTTTTCCTTTGTGAGGTTTGTCTTGCTCTCCTGGATCGGAAGCGCGTCCATATCGGCACGGAGAAGAACAGTTTTTCCCGGTTTTCCGCCGTGGATCTGTCCGATAATACCACCTTCCGGAACGACTACATACTCGATTCCCAGCGCATCAAGCTCAGAGGCAATATATTTTACTGTCTCATACTCCACACCGCTGTTTTCCGGATACTCGTGCATATGTCTTCTGATCCTTACCATGTAGTCAAAATTTTTCTTAGCCTCGTTTAAAATATCCATGTTTTCTCCATTCTGGCGGAAAGCTATTTCCACTCTGTTTCCAGTAAGATGTAAGATCCGTCGTTTCTGTTTGAGATTTACAATAACTGTTTCGTTTTTCCACAGTTACGTCTGCGCATGTCTGTTCCCAGACAGCTCTATATTAGCACGCGCAGGGAACTTATTCCAGCCCCCTGCGCAGCTTATTTTTTATAAAATATTTACCGAAAAACTCTGGCTTCACCCAATCTTCCGGATCATACTGCATTCGTGAATGCATTCTGCAATATATTATTTAACAACCACGCGGCGGAAGTTCTTCTTACCGCGCTTTACAACGATTCCTTCACCGGAAAGCTGCTCTTTCGTGTATACAGCCTTAATATCCTTCACGATCTCACCGTCTACGGAAACACCGCCCTGCTCTACGTTTCTTCTCGCCTCAGAACGTGACGCGCAGAGGCCGGATTTCTGTACGATAGAAAGGAGGTCGATCGAACCATCAGAAAGATCTGCGTCGGAAAGCTCTGCTGTCGGCATTTCTGCCGCAGCACCGCCTGCGAATAATGCACGTGCGCTCTCCTGTGCTTTCTTTGCTTCCTCCTCGCCGTGAACAAGGCTTGTGAGCTCGTATGCGAGGATCTCCTTCGCCTGATTTAACTGGCTGCCTTCCCATTTGTCCATCTCATCGATCTGCTCAAGCGGAAGGAATGTGAGCATCCGCAGGCACTTTAATACGTCTGCGTCGCCGACGTTTCTCCAGTACTGGTAGAACTCAAACGGAGTTGTCTTATTCGGATCAAGCCATACAGCGCCGGACTGGGTCTTACCCATCTTCTTGCCCTCAGAGTTTAAGAGCAGTGTGATCGTCATTGCATGAGCGTCTTTTCCGAGTTTTCTTCTGATAAGCTCTGTACCGCCGAGCATGTTGCTCCACTGGTCATCGCCGCCGAACTGCATATTACAGCCGTATCTCTGGAACAGCTCGTAGAAGTCGTAGCTCTGCATCAGCATGTAGTTGAACTCTAAGAAGCTTAAGCCCTTCTCCATTCTCTGCTTATAGCACTCCGCGCGGAGCATGTTGTTGACGGAGAAGTGCGGTCCGATCTCTCTTAAGAAATCGATGTAGTTTAAGTTCATAAGCCACTCAGCGTTGTTTACCATCATGGCTTTTCCTTCGGAGAAGTCGATGAAACGGCTCATCTGCTTCTTGAAGCAGTCACAGTTGTGCTGGATCGTCTCAACCGTCATCATGGTTCTCATATCAGAACGTCCGGACGGATCGCCGACCATGCCTGTGCCGCCGCCGATCAGCGCGATCGGCTTGTTTCCTGCCATCTGTAAACGTTTCATTAAGCAGAGTGCCATGAAATGTCCAACATGAAGGCTGTCCGCAGTCGGGTCAAAGCCGATGTAAAATACGGCCCTTCCCTCGTTTACCATTTTACGGATCTCTTCTTCGTTTGTGACCTGCGCGATCAAGCCGCGGGCCTGTAACTCTTCGTAAACTCCCATTTTGTTTACTCCTTTTCTGTAATTTTCTGCGGATATTCGTTTCTTCCGCCTGTGTTGGTCTTTATATGAAGACCTGCTATCCGGACGAAGCGTTCTTTCTCCTGCTGCCTGACTCTTTCAGTCTCAGTCCAGTCCGGCAACTCCGGCACTGAACATTCTCCTTGCAGGTACAAAAAAGCCCCGTCCCTTGTTTCCCAAAAGGACGAGGCATACGCTCGTGTTACCACCTGATGTTCCCGAAACGCTCGCACGCTCCGGCTCATGGAGTCCTCATCATAAAAGACCCCGGCATTTCTAACGGGTACCAGTTCCGTCACAGCCTACTCACATTTTCCGGTTATCTCCGTTCACGCTTTCGGTGTGCAGCTCCGGGATGTATTCAGAAAAAGAAGTCCGCGCGCCTCTCATCCACCGGCAGCTTTCTGTGCGGAGCAGGTCATTTCCCTACTTGTTCCCTTCATCGCTTTTCCATTATATACCGCTTGTTTTAACGCGGCTATATGGGTCATTATATGGAGATTCCGGAGCTTTGTCAAGAGCGGAAGCCCTGAAATTCGTTAACTTCATATCCTTTCCTGCGATTTCCCCCTGATTTTTCTGGACAAATAACAAGAATGTGATAGAATAGAAAAAATGCCTGAACCCGTAAATCCATAGGCAGGCGCAAATACTAAAAACTACTCATCACCTAAGGAGGTCCCGTATGGAAAGCCATAAGATCATTCAGGTGGACGAAAAGGTTCCCTTTAACCTTTTGATCCCCCTGAGCATTCAGCATATGTTCGCCATGTTCGGCGCATCTGTTCTCGTTCCGTTCTTATTCGGAATTAATCCAGCCATCGTTCTTTTCATGAACGGTGTCGGCACCCTCATGTTTATCTTTATCACAAAGGGAAAAGCTCCCGCCTATCTCGGTTCCAGCTTCGCGTTTCTCGCTCCTGCCGGTATCGTGATCGCAAAGTTCGGATATGAATATGCCCTCGGCGGATTCGTTGCCGTCGGATTCGTCGGATGTATCCTCGCATTCATCATTTACAAGATCGGTTATAAATGGATCGACATCGTTCTTCCACCGGCTGCCATGGGCCCGGTCGTAGCCCTGATTGGTCTGGAGCTCTCCTCCAGCGCAGCAAGTAACGCGGGACTCTTGGACGAGACCATTGATCCGAAGAATCTGATCGTGTTCCTCGTAACACTTGGCTTTGCCGTTTTCGGTTCTGTCCTGTTCCGGGGATTTTTATCTGTTATCCCGATCCTGATCGCCGTGATCACCGGATATGTCGCTGCCGTTGCATGTGGGATCGTTGATTTCTCTGCGGTTGCCGCTGCCCCGATCTTTGCGATCCCGAACTTCACCGCTCCAAAATTTAATATGGAAGCGATCATGATCATCATGCCGGTCATCCTTGTCATCACCTCCGAGCACATCGGGCATCAGGTCGTAACAAGTAAGATCATCGGCCGCGACCTCTTAAAGGATCCGGGACTTCACCGCAGCATCTTTGGTGACAACTTCTCCACCATGGTATCCGGTCTCATCGGCTCCGTACCGACGACCACCTACGGTGAGAACATCGGCGTCATGGCTGTCACAAAGGTTTACAGTGTTCAGGTCATCGCCGGAGCAGCCGTGATCTCCATCATCTGCTCCTTTATCGGGAAATTATCGACCCTGATCCAGACGATCCCGGGACCGGTCATCGGCGGAATCTCCTTCCTGCTCTACGGTATGATCGGAACCTCCGGTCTCCGTATTCTGGTCGACTCCAAGGTCGACTACGGCAAAAACAGAAACCAGGCCCTGACTGCCGTGATCTTTGTAACCGGCCTCTCCGGGATCAAGGTGAATTTCGGCAATGTGCAGCTCACAGGTATGGTCCTTGCATGTGTTGTCGGCATGATCTTAAGTCTGATCTTCTATATTTTTGATAAGATGGAGCTTACAAATGATCAGTAAAAGTAACTAAGTGTAACCATCTGGAATAAAACGTAAACTTGCAGGTTCTGCTCCGGTATGCGGTTCATCTCCGCTATCGTTTCAGAACCTGCTTTTTATTTTTCTACAGCCTGTCCCGCACACATTTCCCCGTCCTTTTTATTTTTTACTCCCGGCTCATTCAAACCGATACTTTTTTCCTGCCCTCTTTTTCCTTTTGTTCTCTGACGATATTTCCTATATAAACTATACTTACAGAATTATTAGTTTTCTCTGTTTTATTTACAAATTTTCTTTTTCGCGCTATGATATTTCTATCATATGATATTGGGATCAAAAGGTATTTTGTCTCTGATATCATCATATACAAATCGAAAGGATGGTTCCCACATGAAAGAAGCGATTCAGACACTTATAACGTCCGACAAGATGGCTCACGCCTTCGAATACCTGAAACAGGATGAAGCGCACACCATCGACCAGCAGATCGAGCTTGTTCAGATCTCCTCCTTCAGCCCATTTGAGGAGAAGCGCGCGATCCGTTTTAAAGAGCTTCTGACCGAGGCAGGTCTCGATCCGGTGATGGATGAGGTCCACAACGTATATGCCCATATCCATGGAACCGGTAATGGTCCGACTCTCTATGTCTCCGCTCATCTGGACACTGTATTCCCGCCGGAAACTCCGCTCCCGGTGAAACGCGAAGGAACAAAGATCTACGCACCCGGAATCGGCGATGATACCCGCGGACTGGCTGAGATCCTTACACTGGCAAGAGCCATCAAAGAATCCGGCTTAAAACCGGTCGGAGATATCATTATCGGCGGCAACGTCGGCGAAGAAGGTCTCGGAGACCTCCGCGGCATGCGCCACTTCTTCTCGAAAAACGCCGACAAGGTTGACGGTTTTATCTCCGTTGACGGTGCAGGCTGCCTGATCTGCCACGGCGGCACCGGAAGCCACCGCTACGAGGTAACCTTCCGCGGACCGGGGGGACATTCCTTCGGCGCCTTCGGTCTTGTAAACCCGATCTTTGCCATGGGGCGCGCCATCTCCTATATCTCTGAGCTCCGCACCCCGAGAGAACCGAAGACTACCTTCTCCGTCGGTGTCGTAAACGGCGGAACCTCCATCAATGCCATCGCGTATGAGTGTTCCATGCTTGTCGATATCCGTTCCAACGGCTTAAAGGAGCTTGAAGAGCTTGATGCAAAGCTTCAGGAGTGCATCAAACGTGCAGTTGAGGATGAAAATAACCGTTGGGAAACCGAGCGTTCCTACGAAGAATCTAAGGACAGCTTCGATCACAACGGACGTATCACAGTGGATGTAAAACAGATCGGAAACCGTCCGGCAGGAAGCCAGCCGAAGGACTGTGAGATCGTGAGCGCCACAGCCTCTGCGTTCCAGGCATGCGGCGAAGATGTAGAATTCGAAAGCGCAGGAAGTACCGATGCAAATATCCCGATCAGCCTCGGAATCCCTGCGATCTGCGTCGGCGGAGGCGGAAAAGGCGGTGCCTGCCATTCCGTTGACGAGTGGTATGACAGCAAAGACGCCTATAAGGGATCTCAGAGAGTCCTTGCGGCGATCTTCGCGCTTGTGGGACTCGATGGGGTAAGTGAGCCGCTGCTTTCCAGGCGGAAAAAATAAGCTCCGCGCCAAAATACCTTTTGTCTCCAACATCATAAAATAAAACAGCATGCCGGAAAGTCTCCTGTAAGTCCTGCTTACAAGCGTTCTTCCCGACATGCTGTTTTATTTTCCACTGCGTTTCACAGTTCTATCTTTAGTTTCCATCCACCAGCGACAGTCTCACCAGCGCCCGCTTCAAAGCGGCTTCAGCGCGGTCAATATCGGTCTGTGGATTTTTTTCCGCCAGACGTCTCTCTGCGCGGATCCTGGCTTCATTGGCTCTCTTGCCATCGATGTTTTCCGGCCACTCGCAGGATTCCGCGAGGATCGTTACCTTCTCCGGCAGGATCTGTAAAAATCCGGAAAGCAGCGCCGCTTTTTTCACGCCATCTGCCCCGTGGATCTTAAGAACGCCCGGTGCAACCGCGACGACCATCGGGATATGCTTCGGATAGATTCCGGCTTCCCCGTCTGCCGTGTTGAGCTCCACCATCGAAACCTCTCCGTCGAAAAACGCCTCATCCGGCGTAACGATCTGAAGTCTCATCATTTCCGCCATGTCCACACCCCCTATTTCACGCGGGCGAGAACATCATCAATATTTCCTGCGTTGAGGAACAGATTCTCCGGAATATCGTCATGTTTGCCTTCGAGGATCTCCTTAAAGCCCTGGATCGTCTCGGAAAGCGGAACATAGCGGCCTTCCAGACCGGTAAACTGTCCGGCTACGAAGAACGGCTGGGATAAGAATCTCTGGATCTTTCTCGCACGGGATACGGTAAGCTTATCTTCCTCGGAAAGCTCATCCATACCGAGCATTGCGATAATATCCTGAAGCTCCTTATATCTCTGCAGCACTTCCTGTACGCCGCGGGCAACCTTATAATGCTCCTCACCAACAATACGCGGATCAAGGATACGGGACGTAGACTCAAGCGGATCTACAGCCGGGTAAATACCAAGCTCTACGATGGAACGGCTGAGTACGGTCGTCGCGTCCAGATGGGTAAAGGTATTTGCCGGAGCCGGGTCTGTTAAGTCATCGGCCGGAACGTAAACTGCCTGTACAGATGTGATGGAACCGTTCTTTGTGGAGGTGATCCGCTCCTGGAGGGCACCCATCTCTGTCTGTAAAGTCGGCTGGTAACCTACGGCTGACGGCATACGTCCGAGCAGCGCTGATACCTCGGAACCAGCCTGACTGAAACGGAAGATATTGTCGATGAATAACAGCACATCTTTTCCGCCTTCGTCACGGAAATACTCTGCCATGGTAAGACCGGTAAGTCCCACACGCATACGGGATCCCGGCGGTTCGTTCATCTGGCCGAACACCATGGTCGTCTTATTGATAACGCCCGAATCGGACATCTCATAGTAAAGGTCATTTCCCTCACGGGTACGCTCACCAACGCCTGTAAATACGGAATATCCGCCGTGCTCTGTCGCAATATTTCGGATCAGCTCCTGAATCAGGACTGTCTTACCTACACCGGCACCGCCGAACAGACCGATCTTTCCACCTTTCTGGTACGGGCAGAGGAGGTCAACGACCTTGATACCTGTCTCAAGGATCTCTGTCTCTGTGGACTGTTCCTCAAAGCTCGGGGCTTTGCGGTGGATCGGGAGCTTTTTCTCCGTCTTCGGAGCTTCTTTATTGTCGATCGGCTGTCCCAGAACATTGAAAATTCTTCCAAGTGTCTGCTCACCGACCGGCACCATGATCGGTCCGCCGGTCGCTACGGCATCCATGCCGCGGACAAGACCGTCGGTGGGACCGAGAGCGATGCATCTTACCGTATCATCACCAAGATGCTGGGCAACCTCAACCGTGAGGACCCCGCCATCCTTTGTGGTGATCTCAATGGCGTCATTGATCTCAGGCAGCCCGCCCTGGGGAAATTTGATATCCAGAACGGCACTGATGACCTGAGTAATTTTACCAATGTTTTTCTCTGCCATCTCACTTCTCCTTGTCTCTATCATAACTATTCAGCCACTCAGGCCAGCGGTAAAAATCTATCCCAGCACATCATGCCGACTGATTTCTGTCTCCTGTATGCTGTCTATTACCTCCAGCACCGCAAGTACGCAAGTCTGCCAAATAATTACTCATATTTCTTTTTAACCATCGATGGCATTCGCGCCCGCGATGATCTCTGTCAACTCCTGAGTGATGGATCCCTGACGTGCGCGGTTGTACTGCAGCGACAGTTTTCCGATCATCTCTTCCGCGTTGTTCGTCGCCGAATCCATTGCAGTCATTCGCGCGCCGTTCTCACTGGCAACGGCCTCTAAGAATGCCCCGTAGATCAGGCTGCTCACATACTTCGGAATAATTGCATCCAGAACTTCGTCCTCGTCCGGCTCATAGTTCATAATGAGAAGATCCGGCTTTTCTTCTTTTACTTCTCCCTTTGGTCCTGCTGCCGCAAGATCCACCGGCAGAAGCTTTAAGAACGTCGGGATCTGGCTTACGGTATTTTTGAACGCCGTGTATGCCAGATAGATCTCTCCGATCTCATTCTTCTCAAACATGGCTAAAAGCTCTTTTGAGATCTGCTGCGCGTCGGAGTAGAGCGGCTCGTCGATCACATCGGAGTAATCCGCTTTGATCTCATAGCCTTTCCTTGCGAGTCCGTCGCGTCCTTTCCGTCCGATCGCGAAGATGAGGGCGTCCTCTTTCGGGATCCCGCTCTCCGTCACGAGACGGATGATGTTGGAGTTATATCCGCCGGCAAGTCCGCGATTGGAAGAAACGACGATAACTGCCTTTTTCTTCGAATCCCCGCTCTTTAAATAGCGGTGCCGGATCCCGGTGGATTTCTTCAGCATCTCCTGGATCGTCTGGTACATCAGATTGAAGTACAATCTCGAATTTTCCGCCTTCGTTCTGGATTTCTGGAGTTTTACAGTGGCAACAAGTTTCATGGCTTTGGTAATCTGCTCGGTACTCTCAATACTGGATTTCCTTCGTTTAATATCTCTCATGGTTGCCATGATACATCACCTGCCTTATCTTGCTGCCTTGCACTCTTCAATAGCTTTTTTCAGCAATTCTTCAGTCTCCGGTGTCATCTGCTTCGCCTCGCGGATGCTTGCCGGGATCTCCGGATACTTTGTATCGATAAACTTAAACAGTTCCTTCTCGAAATCAAGAACCTGATTTGTCGGAATATCGAGGAGATATTTCTTTGTCGCCGCATAGATAATGATGACCTGATACTCGACCGGCATCGGCTGATACTGCGGCTGCTTTAAAACTTCACGGATGCGTTCGCCCTGGGCTAGCTGTTCCTTCGTGCTGGCATCAAGTTCGGAACCGAACTGGGCGAAGGAAGCGAGCTCGCGGTACTGGGCAAGCTCCACACGGATCGGGGCAGCGATCTTCTTCATCGCCTTGATCTGTGCCGCGCCGCCAACTCGGGATACAGAAAGACCCGCATTGATCGCCGGGCGGAAACCGGAGTTGAACATCTCGGTCTCTAAGTAGATCTGTCCGTCTGTGATGGAGATGACGTTTGTCGGAATGTAGGCCGATACGTCACCCGCCTGCGTCTCGATGATCGGAAGTGCGGTAAGAGAACCGCCGCCAAGGTCATCGGAAAGTCTGGACGCACGCTCTAACAGTCTGGAATGCAGATAGAAAACATCGCCCGGATATGCCTCACGTCCCGGCGGTCTCTTAAGAAGCAGGGACAGGGTACGGTACGCCGCCGCATGCTTACTTAAGTCATCGTAAACGACAAGAACATCCTCGCCGTTCTCCATCCACTCTTCACCGATTGCGCAGCCGGAATACGGGGCAATATACTGTAACGGGGCAAGGTCAGAAGCTGTGGATACGACAAGTGTCGTGTAATCCATCGCGCCGAACTCCTCAAGAGTTTTCACGATTGTCGCAACTGTTGATGCTTTCTGTCCAATTGCAACATAAATGCAGTGAACTCCCTGTCCCTTCTGGTTAATAATCGTATCGATCGCGATCGCCGTCTTACCAGTCTGACGGTCGCCGATAATAAGCTCACGCTGTCCGCGTCCGATCGGAACCATGGCATCGATCGCCTTGATACCGGTCTGAAGCGGGGTATCTACGGATTTTCTCTCGATAACACCGTGGGCAACACGCTCGATCTTTCTGAATTTATCCGTAAGGATCGGACCTTTTCCATCGATAGGCTGTCCTAAGGCATTCACGACACGTCCTGTCATGGCATCGCCCACAGGAACCTCAACGACACGTCCTGTCGTCTTTACGGTGTCTCCCTCACTGATGCTTGAGGAATCGCCGAGCAGAACCGCTCCGACGTTGTCCTCCTCAAGGTTTAACACCATGCCGTAAACCTCTCCCGGAAATTCCAGAAGTTCTCCCTGCATGGCATTCTCAAGACCATGGATTCGTGTAATGCCGTCCGCTACCTGGATGACAGTACCCACGTCAGAGACTTCCAGCTTCGTCGAATATCTTTCGATCTGCTCTTTGATGACCGAGCTGATCTCTTCTGGTTTTAAATTCATTTGAGGTCTGCACCTTCTTTCTTTTCCATTTCATCACGTAACTGTTCAGTATTATTTCTGCTGCCGGACTGCTGTTTTCGGTCCCGGATCCGCCGGGATCACGCCAGCTGCAGCTTCATTAAGTCTCTCCGGATCTCCCCGAGTCTTGTCCTGATGCTGCTGTCCACCACGCGGTCACCGATCCTGATCACGAGTCCTCCAAGGATCGCAGGATCGACGCTATAGGTAACTTCCAGACTCACAAAAGCTGTGGTCTCCAAAAGCTTCGCCTCCGTATGGGCCTTCTGCTCCGCGGAGAGCTCCACCGCGCTTGTAACAGTTACGATACCGATCTTTTTATATTCCTTTACACGATTCACAAAATAGTCGAGGATCTTCGGGAGCTCCTTCTGCCGTCCCTTTTCGATCACGGTCTCAAGAAATCCCATCAGGTCATCGGAAACTCTTCCTTTAAAGATATTTTCCACGACCTTTAACTTCTCTTCTTTTATGATCTGCGGATGGTTCAAAAATTGTACAAGGTCTGCATTCTCCATGAGGATCGTCTGCAGTGACTGTACTTCCTCATATACGGGCGACAGCATATCCCGCTCCATGGCAGCTTCAAACAGCGCGTCGCCGTAGACCTTTGACACTAACTTTGCCATGTGCTCTCACCCATTTCCTTTAAAGTCTCCTCGATCAGGGAATCCTGGATCTTTACATCCATGGAAGCGGCAACCGCCTTCTCTGCCATCAGGGACGCAATGGAAACGATCTCCGTCTTCATGTCCTCAAGCGCTTTCTTCTTCTCCAGCTCGATCTCCCGGTTTGCCCGGTCAACGATGCGGTTTGCTTCCTCTCTCGCTTCCGCTAAGATATCAGCTTCCTGCTTTTTCGCTTTTTTCCTCGCTGCGTCGAGAATTTCCTGCGCCTCTTTGTCGATGGACTTTATTTTATCCTCATACTCTGCTTTCAGCGCGAGCGCATCTTCGCGGCTTGTCTTTGCCGTTTCCAGATCACCCGCGATCCGTTTTCTTCTTTTTTCCAGTACTTCACGCGCCGGATTAAAGAGGAAATACGACATTACAAAGAACAGGATAAAAATATTGATTCCCGTGATCACAATGTCGTTGATCCATTGAGGGTCAAAATTTATTAACCGTTCCAAGGTCTCATCTCGCCTCCTTTACAAACTTCCGCGCATAGCCGGAAGTTTTTTCCTGTTCCCATATCCGGATCAACCGAACGGCTTAACGAACATAAGGATAATGGCAACAACAAGACCATAAAGACCGGTCGTCTCGGCAACGGCCTGTCCAAGAAGCATGGTCGATGTAATATCAGATTTCGCGCCCGGGTTGCGGCCGACTGCAGATGCGCCGAAACCAGCGGCGATACCCTGTCCAACACCAGGTCCGATACCGGCGATCATCGCGATACCGGCGCCGATTGCTGAGCAAGCATGGATCAAATCCTGTCCTGTAATATTCATAGATAAAACCTCCTGTAAAAAAATTTTATAGCTGTCATTCACAGCTACAGGCAAAATCCTTTCCGATCGACTGCGTCGATGGGGTCCTGCCTTCCCTGTTCCGCCCTGCGTTCCTACAGTTTATCATTTACATAGACCATAGTCAGCATGCAGAATACGTATGTCTGGATACACCCGGAAAACAGGTCGCAATACACATGAAGTGCGGCCGGAATACCGATTTTTAATAAGACCGGCATCATTCCGTACCAGAGACCCATGATAATAACTCCGGACAGCATGTTCGCGAACAGACGAAGGGAGATCGAGATCGGATTCGCAAATTCACCGATCAGATTGATCGGGAACAGCACCGGGAGAGGTTGAAACAATCCCGTAAAGTGTCCGACACCATGATTTTTGATTCCCTGATACTGTACGATCGCAAACGTGACCAGACCAAGAAGGAACGTAACACCAAAGTCGGCAGTAACCGTTCTCAGTCCGAACAGACCACTCAGATTGCAGAACAAAATAAACAGAAAAATCGTTCCGATATAGTTCGCAAACCGGTTCGCTGAACTGCCAAGAATCCCTGTGGTCATATTTTCCAGCATTTCCATGCCGAATTCGATGATATTCTGGAATGTTCCAGGTACATCCGTCGCATGTTTTAATGCACGGTTCGCGGCTATCACCAGAATCAGCAGAACGATCGTAACGATCGTCATTCCGACCGTCGTCGTCGTCAGCCAGAGTTCATGACCGAAGAGATGGTATTTCACGATCCCGTGGATCATGAAATCAGCACCACTGCCACCACTCATTCTTTTTCCTCCTTTCCTTAAGACTCCTGAAAGACTGCTGTCTGTTCCACAACAGCAGCGTATAAGACTCTATCCGTCAAGCCTGAAGATCAGGCCATACGGTCGGTTCGTTTCTGAAGTACCGGATACACATAAGCTCCGGTCTTCAAGCCCAGTGCGCCGAGAACGACTGCTAAAAGGTTGATCGTCGTAAATTTCCATAAAAGGCACACCAGTATTACCGCGCACAAGCTGCGGATCAGCGAATGGATCACCATCTTTTTGCTGCTGTACGCCCCATCAGCCGATTCCACACAGAGTTCCGTGGATCTCGCGATACTGATGAGCAGTACCTCCGCCGCCGCGGCTCCGATCAGCACTCCGGCGATCACCGGAACGGTTCGGAAAAAAATAAGGCAGATGAAAAGCAAGATCATATTATGGATCAGAATCCCGATGCTCATTCCCACTACCTGTCTCTTTGTCTTATCACTCACGATTGTTCCACCCTTTCAATCACCCTGCCGAGGCTGTCTTCTGTCGGACAGTTTCCTGCTGCTTCATATTCCGCTTTCGTTTACGGGTACCATCTTCTTTGCCGTCCCTTCGGCTGTCACCGCCATCTTTTGGGACGGTCAGCACCGTCTCCGGTTCCGAAACGGCTCTCCCACTGCTTTACCTGCTCTTTCTTTTCCCTGTCTTCGTCTTCTTTCTCTCTGTCTACGATATGCTTCGCCATCTTATATGCACTCAGACCGCCCGAGAGGACACCCAGGATCAGGAAGATCAGAACGGTATGAAGTCCGGTCTTTTTATCGATCCAGCTTCCGAAAAGCACACAGATAAGGACCGGTGTCACAACATTGAGTCCGAGCTGGGTGATCAGCACCAGGTTTTCGAGTCCGTTTTTTTTCTGACGCATTTTCTCCCACCTCACTTACCGCGTAACGCATACCGCCATTATACTAAATATTTGCGGATTTGTCCATTTCTACGCATCGACTTTACAGATATTTCATGAATTCTTTTGTCAATAATTTGCTACATTTGGACACAGTTGGATAATTGTCCAAAAATCGCCAAATGGCTTTCCGGGCAAATCCAGATCTGATTCATATTTCTTCTATACTTATACATAGAAAAAAGAGACACAGATACTTCCATGTCTCTTCATTATTTCTTCAGACTTTATTTTCTTATGCAGCGGATTCACCGGTCCGCCCGTGATTTTCAGTAATTCATTCCTGTGACCGCAAGTTCTCCGTCCGCGGTAATGCCGAGGATGATATTCGGAGCACCGTCGCCCAGAACGATTCCTGCCATAACCGGCTCAAGGGTATCGACATCCACCTTTTCGATCGCTGCCTCCATCTCATCGGAGAAGATCTCAGCCGGGTCCAGCTTCATAAAATCTTCTTTCGTATCTACCATTCCGCCGTTCGTCTTCACGCAGGAGATAAACGCCGGGAAATCAATATGGTCCGCGAGGCCTTCCATATCCTTATTCTTCACGATTTCGACAAGCTCCTTTGCATAAGACTTGTAATCCGTTTTTTCAAGCTTTGCAGCCGCCTCACTCTGGAGCTTCGCCATCTCCTCATCGGAGATCTCCTCCACCTGTACACCTTCAGAGCTCTCATCTGTCTCGAACGCTCCCGGACCTTCCGCTATCTTCGGATCCACATTGGACAGATCCGGTTTTGTCGTGTCCGCCGCATTCGGTTTCACATCGGAAGCTTCTGTCGTTGTCTCTTCTGTGGTTTCCTGTGTCTGTGTATGTTTTGATCCGCATGCAGTCGCCATCACTGCTGTCATGCACAGCGCCGCCACCAGTAAAACGTGTTTCTTCATGGTTAAAAGTTCCTCCTCTGATCTTATATGTGCTCCCGGAATCTTCTTTTATATGTACTCCAGGAGTCTTCTGCTTTTCCGGTATCTGCCCCGCAGACATCTCCCCGGGTACTCAGGGGATTTTCCGGCGTACAGCCACCTGTTGCACTGCATCAGAACTATACCACGGCTCTTTTTTCATGACAATAAACAAATTCTAAAGAAATGGTTATTTTTTCGTTAGAAAATCTCCACTTATTTTATTTTCCTTTTAGAGTTTCTCCATACTTCCGTCACATTCTTCCTGTATACTTTGTATCATAAAAGATACCAATCAGCAAAAGACATCACGAAGCGTTTTACAAAAACGAAAGACGAGGCGTGTAGCGCCTGATCAGGTATATATAAAAATGGGGCCGGCAGGCAAATGAAATGCGCGCACATTTATGCCGGACTCGACTAAACATAATTCTCGGATCCCTGTGATCCAGGATTGACATATATTCGATACTCATACATCCCCCTTTTTTAGTATTTGTGTGAAAAAACTCCGGTATGCCAGAACCGGAGTTTTTTCATGCCTGAAAATCAATCGGCGTGTTCTCTCACCCGGCACTGGTATTTGCTACAATCTGCATCTTCACGCAAATGCGCATCTTAGGGCACGTTAGTACCTTTTTTATCTGGTCGTTCCATCGTAATCTCCTGTTAAACCTAAAAACAGAGCAGCCCTTTTATCGGCTGCCCTGTAATCTATTTGCCTTCTTTTTATATATTCCGCAAATCTTATTCTATTATTCATTAATGTGTCATCAGATCCAGAACAAGCTCCGCGCACTTATTGAGGTTCTCGATCTTCAGCGTCTCACCCGTAGTATGTACCTTCGTCATACCGGTAGAGAGAACGATCGGCTTGATTCCGTGAAGGGCCATTACGTTCGCGTCGCTTCCGCCGCCGCCCTTTGCAGTCATCGGTTCGCAGCCGATGCGCTTGCAGGACTCGAACACTCTCTGTACCATCGGATCGTCATTCGCAACATTGAAGCTTACATAGTTTGTCTTTAACTCGATCTCAAGCTTTGCGCCCATCTCGTCACAGGCATCCTGTAAGCATTTCTGCATATGGGCAGCCTGCGCGTTTAATTTATCGAGGTTGCGGCTTCTCACCTCTGCCACGAACTCAGCCTTTTCCGGAACGATATTGGTTGCGTACTCAGCCTTTAAGGTACCGATATTGCAGGTCGTCTCCTCATCAATGCGGAGCAGGTTCATCTTTGCGATTCCCTTTGCCGCTACCTGGATCGCACTGATTCCCTCTTCCGGAGCAAGTCCTGCATGGGAGGAACGTCCGATGATCGTCGCGAAGATCTTGATCTGGCCAGGTCCGCAGGTTAAAATCTTTCCAACATCACCGCTGGCATCGAATACCATTGCCTCTTTGCCTTTGATCATGGACAGGTCCATATTTTTAACGCCGTTCATTCCGCCCTCTTCACCGATGGTGAATAAGATCTCTGTGTTGCGGCACGGAAGATTCTGCTCTTTGATCACCTTGACAGCCTCCATGATCGCCGCGATTCCGGACTTGTCGTCACCGGAAAGGATCGTAGATCCATCTGTATGGATAATTCCGTCATCGATCAACGGTTTGATCCCGTTACCCGGAGTCACGGTATCCATGTGCGCACACATAATAGTCGGCTCACCCGGAATCGTTCCCGGAAGATATGCGCATACGTTAAATCCGTTGGATCCGAACCCCTCTCCGGCCTTATCGGTCTTTACTTCCAGACCGAGCGCCTTCAGATCCTCAACTAACTTTTCCCCCATCGCTTTCTCATTCTTTGTCTCGCTGTCGATCATCGCGTAGCCAATGAATGTGTCGAGCAGTCTCTTTTCGTTAATCATCTGCTAACCCCTCCTGTTTTTTCCTCTGCAAGGACCTCTTTTTTAGTCCCCGCATCGCAAATCTTACTCACTCATCTTAACATGGATCTGCCATCTCCGCAAGAAAATACCTCAGCTTTATCCGTTTTCCTGGCCTGATCTCTCCTGATCTGCTTTGTTTTTGTCTGAATTTTCTAAATTATTCGTTTTGTATTAATAATATAAGTTGTAAAAACATTTAACTAAATAAAAAAAGGTGTGGACAACCATTTACAAAAGATATATAATAATTTCATAAAAAGTTAATATTTTTCATTCTTAGCAAAGAATTAACTTTTTACTTTATCGGCGAAATTGCTGGAAATCTTCCTGTTTTTTCAGTTATTTCGTACTTTTACTATCACAGGAGGTTTCTGTATGAGCGAAAACACCAATACTGCGACAAAGCAGACCTGGCTCGACAAGGCATTGACCGTAGTCGAAAACGTATGTAACAAACTTCCCGATCCGGTAATCCTGTTCTGCTGGCTCTTCCTTTTCACAGCGATCATCGGTACGATCGCAACCGTAGCAGGTGTAAGCCTGATCAACCCGGCATCCGGAGAGGCCGTTGTTTCCCAGAACTTCTTCTCGGTAGACGGACTGCACTGGTTCCTTGAAAGTATGGTAAAGAACTTCACAGGTTTCGCACCGCTCGGTCTGGTAATCACCATGACGCTCGGTATCGGTCTCTGTGAGGAGTCCGGTCTGGTTATGTCTCTCTTAAAGAGCTGCTTAAGTGACGTTCCTCCGGTTCTTGTTCCGTACCTTATCGCATTCGTGGGAACCATCGGAAATATCGCTTCTGATACAGCAAATATCATCGTTCCTCCGATCGCTGCACTTCTTTACATCGGCGCAGGCAAACACCCGATCGTGGGTATGATCTGCGGATACGCTGGCGCAAACGCTGGCTTTACCGCAAACCTTATGGTTGCCGGTACAGATTCTCTGCTTCAGGGTCTTACAAACGATGCGATCAAAGGCTTTTTACCGGACACAACCTTCCAGGTAGATGTTACCTGTAACTGGTTCTTCATGATCGCTTCCACCTTCCTCTGCTCAATCGTCATCGGCGCTATCTGTACAAAGGTCGTAGAGCCGCGTTTCGGTAAATATGAGGGCAGCGATGATGAAAAGCTCGAAAAGCTGTCCGGTGAGGAAAACAAAGGTCTCCGCTGGGCCGGTATCACTGCTGTTGTTTATATCATTCTTCTTGTTATCGGATTCTTCACAGGCCCGCTGGCAGGCGAGAACGGTGCTTTCGTCGGTTCCCCGCTCTTAAAGGGACTGATCCCGATCCTGTTCGTATTCTTCGCACTTTGCGGCATTATGTACGGCTTCGGCTCCGGTAAATTTACAAAATCCGGCGATATCAGTAAAGCAATGAACAAACAGATGGCAGCTATGGGATCCTACGTTTCCTTCTGCTTCTTCTGTGGACAGTTCCAGGGCTTATTCAACTGGACAAAGCTCGGTACACTCCTTGCGATCGGCGGCGCTGATCTTCTTCAGTCCGCAGGCTTCACAGGTATCCCGTTATTCATCTGCTTTATCTTCGTTGTAACCTGCGTAAACATCTTCATGTCATCCGGTTCCGCAAAATGGGCGATCTTCGCACCGATCTTCGTTCCGATGTTCATGCTCCTTGGTTACCATCCGGGCTTCACACAGCTGCTTTACAGACTTGGTGATTCCCCGACAAACGCAGTTACACCGATGTCCCCGTATATCTGGATGGTTCTCGCAACCGCACAGACAAAGTACATGAAGGATATAAAGATCGGTACTCTTATTTCCAACCTTCTTCCGATCGCTGTTATCCTCGAAGTGATCTGGGTGATCTTCTTCATCATCTGGTATCTCATCGGTCTTCCGATCGGACCGGGCGTTGGTTCCGCTCTTCCGGTTGGTATCCTTTAAAACTTTCGGCAGTACATAACAGATTTGTCAAAAAACGGGCAGCTCCATTCCGGAACTGCCCGTTTTATTCATCTTCCGTTTTCTTATTTTGCAAGTCCTTTTATAATAGAAGAAACCTTATCGTAATCGTACTGCGCTTCTTTTACTCCCGACTGTTTTTTATACCAGTTTTTCAATTCCTGATACGTTGTGGAGAAAGAACCATATCCGAGATACAGCTCCGGAGTCTGGAAGTTGTCCGCGAATACGACCATCGGCATCACCTTCAGGTTCTGAACTCCGTTTTCTTCCATCACCTTTGTGATCTCCGCCGCGCCCTTTTTCAGCTCCAGAAGCGGATTTTCAAACTCCTCTTTTCTTTTTGCGTCCTCTCGCCGCCACATTGCTCCGTCCGGAGTTCCGTATATCTTAATTCCCCAGCCATAAGTTCTTACAAGGTAAACGCCTCTCTTATCCATAAGGACCGCGTCAAACGTCATTTTTCCTTCCGGCAGATTTAAAGTCGCGTTCTTTAAAACCTCACCGGGCTTTCCACAGATCTTTTTCAGCCGCGCGGAGACCTTTTCTACAGCCTTTTCGTGATTCCGCTGTTTGTTCATGTGTTTCGCGATCAGCCAAAACACCATCACACCGGCCAAAATGTAGGCAAAGAACATAAAATAGTCCTGCGCCGAATGAAGTTTCCATGTCTGAAAGTTTCCACCAAACATATTTTATCCTCCCAGGTATTCAATTAACCGCACATTGGCAGTTGCTGCCACCGACAGTCTTTTTTGAATCCGTCAGGCAGGATTCCTTTATTATCTGTCATCACGTTTCATGCACGATACTTTATCTTAACACGAAACCACTATAAACGCAATAATCTTCTCATATTCGCCATTTCCTGATTTGTGCATTTTTGCCAAATATTTATCATTCCATTTAGCGAAATCTCCGGCTTTTTTTCCAGTTTTCTAATTTAAAAATAAAAATTATAAACACTTTATAAAAAATATATAGCTTTTTCGAACCATTTATAGTATAATATCTATGTAAGCGGGATCTCGGGGGTTTAGATCCCGTAAATTAAGTTTACAGGAGGTTTTTCAAATGAGTGAAAACACTACCGCTAAGAAAACCGGCGTGGACAAACTGATCGATGGTATCGAAAAAGTTTGTAACAAATTGCCGCCGCCAGCGATTCTGTTCTGCTGGCTTTTCCTTATCACAGCCATCATCGGCTGCATCTTCAGTGTAATGGGCGTTGCCCTTACAAACCCGGCTTCCGGAGAAGTCGTAACATCTGCGAACCTGTTCTCCAAAGACGGCGTTGACTGGATCTTAGGCAACATGGTAAAGAACTTTACCGGTTTCGCTCCGTTAGGTCTGGTTATCACAATGACACTCGGTATCGGTATTTGTGAGGAGTCCGGAATGCTGATCTCCATGCTGAACAGTTCCTTAAAGAACGTTCCGGCAGCTATGATCCCGTACGTAATCGCATTCGTTGGTACCGTTGGTAACATCGCTTCCGATACCGCAATGGTCGTTATCCCGCCGATGGCTGCTATCGTTTACATGGGCGTTGGCAAACACCCGGTGGTTGGTATGATGGTTGGTTACGCAGGTGCTCAGGCCGGTTTCACAGCGAACCTGATGGTTGCCGGTACTGATACTCTGTTACAGGGTCTTACAAACGATGCGATCAAAGCATTCATCCCGGATACAACATTCCAGGTTGACCCGACCTGTAACTGGTTCTTCATGATCTTCTCCACCTTCCTCTGCGCAGCAGTTATCGGATTCTGTTCCGTACATATGATCGAGCCGCGTTTCGGAAAATACGAGGGTGCCGGAGAAGCAAAACTTGAAGAAGTTACTCCGCAGCAGAAGAAAGGTCTTAATGCTGCAGGTCTTACCGCGATCATCTACATCATCATCATTGCAATCGGATTCTTCACCGGTCTTCTTTCCGGCGAGAACGGTGCGTTTATCGGATCCCCGCTCTTAAAGGGCCTGATCCCGATCCTGTTCGTTCTGTTCTGTCTCTGCGGTCTTGCATACGGCTTCACAGCTGGTACCTTCAAGAACGCAGTTGACGTTAACAAAGCAATGTCCAAGCAGATGGCTGCTATGGGATCCTACGTTCTGTTCTGCTTCTTCTGTGGACAGTTCCAGGGCTTATTCAACTGGACAAAGCTTGGTACACTCCTTGCGATCGCAGGTGCTGATGGTCTCGAGGCTGCAGGTTTCACAGGCATTCCGCTCTGTGTAGCTTTCATCGTCCTCTGCTCCTTCGTCAACATCTTCGTATCCTCCGGTTCCGCGAAGTGGGCTATTTTCGCTCCGATCTTCGTTCCGATGTTCATGCTCCTCGGTTATCATCCGGGCTTCACACAGTTACTTTACAGAATCGGTGACTCCCCGTTCAACTGTTGGACACCGATGTCCGCATATATCTGGATGATCTTAAGTGTTGCTCAGACAAAGTACGTTCCGGATCTCAAAATTGGTACTCTGATCTCCAACATGATTCCGATGTCCATCGTTCTTCAGATCGCATGGATCATCGTAGTTGTTATCTGGATGATGATCGGACTTCCGTTCGGACCGGGCGTAGGCGTTGCTCTTCCGGCTGGAATCCTCTAATTCAGAGTATAGCAGCTTACAAAGCTTATTGTGTAAAATATAAAGGCAGAATGACCCGTCGCTTTTGCGGCGGGTCGTTTTTTGCTTAAAACTCACCTCCATGGCATCTTGATACCTCAGAGATGAGTTCTTTTCTTCTCAAAATCGGAAATTCAATTCTTCGCCCGAACTGCCGCTGCAAGCAGTTCACCGCAGCACGCTGAAGTTGATTTTATTATTTCTGGTTCTCTTTCAGATGTCTCTCCAGAATATCCGCTGCACAGGCTGCGAGCTCTGCACACGGGCGCTTTTTATAGTAGCTCTCCGTTCTCGCCTCCGGCACCGGATTCGTATCCGTATTAATCCCGGCCAGCAGCTCCCGGCAGATGTAGCTTCCGTTCTCGTTCTTGAACGTCGTTACAAGCTCCTGAATTTTCTTATAGTGATCCTGCTTCGCCGCTGCCGCCTTCGGGTCTGTATAGCCTTCCAGAGCCCCACAGACCAGTGCCATTCCGCTGACACAGCCACATACCTCCCGAAGTCTTCCGAGGCCGCCGCCAAACGAGGACGCCAGGCCTGCCGCCATCTCTCTGCTGATCCCCCGTGCTTCCAGCTCCTCAGCAAACGCCAGTATCACCGCCTGGGAGCAATTGTAACCTTCCCGGAACAGTTCCCGCGCGCGGTCCCCGCGGCTTTTTTCACAGACTGTTTCATTTTTTGTTGGTTTTTCCACAATATCCATCGGCTTATTCTCTGCCATTCCTTCTACCCCTTTCGTATCTTTCCCGTTACCATAGCATATACTGTGTAACAATATTTTCCAATGCTTCGCATTCCGAATCGGCAAAATCCTTGATTGCAGCGGTATCATACGGAATTTTCAGTTCGTAAAATCCCTACTCGCGAAAAATAACTCGCTTTTCTCTTTGTCACTGTTCCGAAGAACCTTTGCTTGTATTTTTCCATGTCTTATGGTAGAATAATATCGTTATGGTTGTATCAAAGATTCAGCCACATTCATATGACAGCGAATCATTTCCTGGGCCATCGCCAAGCGGTAAGGCACAGGACTTTGACTCCTGCATTCCACGGGTTCGAATCCCGTTGGCCCAGGAAATGATTCGCAAATCCAGTGCTTGTAATTTTTATTATAAGCACTTTTTTTATCTGTTTGCAACAGGAAATCTAACCTCTGAACGCGGTTAAAGCTCCCGGAAGTTTTTAATAGCTATCACAAACCATTCCAGAACCAACGATGGGGCTGTCGCACGACCAGATTGAAAAATCTGGTTGTACGGCAGCTTTTCTTTTAGGAAAAAGGAAAAAACTCGGCTGCGGCCGAGTTTTTCTGAATTATGACGTACTTTAATCAGACCTTTTGCAAGGCCTTTTTTTCAAGAGCTTTTTGTTTTGAAAATTCAAAAATTATGCACTTTTAGGTATCTCAAACAGATGATGTCCAGTGCACCCGTTCTGCACTTTTTGGTGCAGACGGTTCAAGTTCTGAGCCAATGCCATCATGACACTTTCTGCAAAAACGTTATCCTGTCCACGATACAGAAATCTTCTGAATCCCATATCTGCTTTTAACTGCGTGAAAGATCCTTCGGCCTGAATACTTCGGTTGACACGAAGACGGATGCCTTCATCACTCAGGATGTTCTGAAGATCCTCTTGACGTAATGCTTTCAGTCTCTTTGATACCGAGATCTTCTTATGCCGCTCCTCAATCGATGTCTTACAGTTGTTGCCCTTAATGCATGCCGTTTTATAAGGACATCCATCGCAGTCATGACACTCATAGATTGTCGTTGTTCGCTGATAGCCGGCGGCTGTCTTTGAGTGAGTCTCGTACGAAACCTTCAGCTCCTTTTCATTTCTGCAAATGTAAACATCCCGATCTTCATCATACGTCATGTTTTCCATCCGACTGATGTCGGTTCTGTATTTTCTGGTTTTGGATATCTCATAGTTCGCCGGCTTGATAAACGGAACCAGTCCATTTGCTTTTAGATATTCATAATTCTCTTCACTCTCATAGCCGGAGTCAGCGACGATGTTCGTGTATCGGAACCCAAGGAACTGTTGCATTTCTGTCAGGAACGGGATCAGCGTTCTGGTATCTGTCGGATGCCAGCTGACCGTGAGCCAGGTGATGTATTCGGAGTCGACTCCATGCTGAAGATTATAGCCGGGCTTTAACTGACCGTTTCTCATATAGTCTTCCTTCATGCGCATGAATGTAGCATCGGGATCTGTTTTGGAATAACTGTTTCTCTCGCCAATGTTGTGCAGATGCCTGGTGTATTCCTTGATTTTATCGAGATAAGCGTCCAAGGTCTCTATCGATCTTTGAAGCCCGGTCTTTCGCTTTCCTGATCCATGGACGAAAGTGACACCTTCTGCAGCCTTGATGGCGTAGAGCTTTTTACGAAGCTTTTTTAGATGATATATCTTCACCTCGTTTGTATAGGCGACCTTTATCCCATAAAGGTCCTCGCATGACTGGACGAATGCAGACAGGAATTCCCCTAGTTTGGCCATGCGTTTCGTGACGGATCTTTTCCAGACAAAGGTGTATTTATTGGCGACCGATTCGATCTTAGTTCCATCAATAAAGATGTCATGTCCGGATATTTCACCCAGTTCGAAAAGCAGGTTGCTGAATTCAGACATGATCTCTTTCGCACAGACACTGAAGTGAATGGAGATAAATCTGGCGATCGTTGCATGATCAGGAGCAGGACGGCCGTCAAGAAGCCACATAAAGTTGATATCGCGTCTGCAGGCAGATTCGATCTGACGTGAAGAATAGAGGTTGCACATGTGGGCATAGAGCACGATTTTTAGCATCTGACGCGGTGTGACTTGATTTTCCCTTGTGGAATGAAGGTAGGTCTTGTAAAGTTCTCCCAGATTTAATTCGTCAACGAATTGATCTACCAGTCGTACAGAGTCATTTGCTTTGATCATACAGTCCACATCGATCGGAAGTGTTAATTGATACGTACCTCCATAAAGAGTATAATCTCGGTGTGTGAATGTTTGTTTTTGCATGACTACATTTTACACCAAAGCCCCGGTTCAGTTAATGAGCCAGGGCTTTTCTTTTGCGAATTTTGCGTGAGCAAGGGTGGGCTCAATAATCTATAGTCATTCATGCACTAACGATGGGTGGGCTCACGCAAAAGAGCTGCCGCACCATTTAGTGCGACAGCCCCTTTTGCAATTACTTCTTAGCAATCGTTACTGTTCCATCGGTTTTAACAGTCACTTTAACAGTCTCACCTGATTTTACAGAAACAGATGAAAGATCCTTATTAGCACACTTTGGTTCACCCACTACCCAACCGGCTGTCTGCTGAACAATTGGCACTTCAACGGTGTATGAAGAATCAGTGGATGAATAAGTAATTGTTGTGGTGCCGTCAGTTTCATTCTTCTTAGAATCTGTCAAAGCAGCTGTAGATGCTTCAGCATATGCAGCACGAATGTTAGCGAGGTCAACGGCCTCTCTACTCTTCTCCATCTGTGATGTGAAAATTGGAATGCTGATAGCGACTAAAACGCCCGGCACCCTCTTGTGAGTGCCAAAGCTGTTATATTATAAATAGAAAGAAATTCAATTTTATCATTTGATGGTATATCAAAACATTTGTTTGCCTCTACGTGTTTTTACACTCGTCTAATTGGTATTTTGGCTTCAATAATCTGCTCTTTGTTTTTCCCTATTGGCAGAATTCTAAAATTGAATTATATCTTTCACATAAAGTGCGAATGCCCTCCCAAGGCCTAACCCAAGTATTTCTTATGCCCATGGATCTATCGATTCAGACACTGGAAGCGACCACGTTCCAATCAAGCAAATACTTTGAATTTGATTGGTTTCATCACCCTCCCCGTCCAATTCATATTCTATTTGCTTACGATATTTACTAGGATATTTTTCTAAAATCAAATCGACAAACGCTTTAAGCGCCTCATCGCTTTCTAGTCGGGAATATGTCCGCTGCTTATATTCATCCCAATTTTCATCATAGGTGTAATTAACATTCTGGTGCCCGAAATGAAGCTCGTATGGATACCCTTTTGAGAAAAGCTTCGTCACTATTTCATTGAAAAGCGTGGATTTCTTTAGTTTTTCATACCACTCCTTGTATTCCCGTTCCTTTTCCAACGCAATTTTTCGAACAGCTTCTTTTTTCTTTTCATTTTCATATGATGAGCTGATCACTGAAATTATAATAACCGCAATTACTATGATTACAATCAAGTTCATACTGCAACACTCCCATCCATTGACATAGAACCTATTAACACAGCAGCTTCCCCAACAAAACAAAAAAGCCCCGGGAACTGCTTCCCAGGGAAATACGGGTGGATACAGGGATTCGAACCCTGGGCCTCCAGAGCCACAATCTGGCGCGCTAACCAGCTGCGCTATACCCACCATAATATAAAATTCGAAATCGCACTTGATTTCAAATGAGCCTGAAGGGATTCGAACCCCCGACCCACGGCTTAGAAGGCCGTTGCTCTATCCAGCTGAGCTACAGACTCATATTCATTTTGCGATTCTGACCGTTTTATCCGGCACTGTAACCATTCCCGCACCTGACCTCTCAGCCAACTGCTTGTCTGTCTCATCGACAGCAAAGATAGTATATAACATTTGAAAAAGAATGTCAACAGGAAATTTCATATTTTTTAAAATAATTTCAAAAATTCATTTCTTTTGACTTTCCCCCTATTTTTCCACCTCTTCCTGCTCGTATGACAGGAAGTCCGCCAGAAATCCCTTTTCCCGCAGCGCTGCCTCGATCTCGTCGAGAATCTCCTCCTGATCGGCAGCCACGTGATGGAAATGATAGCCCGATGTCACATTTAAAAGCGGCGTGGAACGCCCAGTCCGGATATTTTCCACAAATGCCTCAACATCGCGGCGGCTGCGGATATTTAACGGCGCCGATACCTTTCCATAGATGCGGTGGTTGACCATGACATCCAGCACCTCGCCGCCCAGATCAACAATCGTATTCAGCTCTTCGCGCGTCTGCTCGGTCGTATGACACATTTTAAAGAGGCGTTCCGTCTGGTGCGGCACCTCCAGCACATAACCGCGGGCAGTCGCAAGGACAGGGTGTCCCTCGGTACGCAGAAGCGCGATATCCTGCACCACCACCTGACGGCTCACGCCGACTGCCCGCCCCAGCGCCCCGCCCGAAAGCGGTGTGGATGACTGTCCCAGCATTTCCAGTATTTTCTTTCTCCGCTGTACTCCTGTCATCGTTGTTTCCATCCTGTTTTCCCTGTCCTTTCTTAGTTTTTAAATTTTTATAATGCCCGCAGATGTTTGAGGCTCAAATCCAGAATTGGTGCCGAGTGCGTCAGCGCGCCGCTGGACACATAATCTACGCCTAATTTCGTGATCGTTGCGATATTTTCCTTCGTCATATTTCCGGAACACTCCGTCTCGGCGCGTCCGTCGATGATGCGGATCGCCTCCGCCATCTCGTCCGGGGTCATATTGTCCAGCATGATAATATCAGCGCCCGCTTCCACTGCCTCGCGCACCATATCGAGATTTTCCGTCTCCACCTCGATCTTGCGGACAAATGGGGCATATTCCTTCGCCGCCTCAACCGCCGCCTTAACTCCGCCGGCTGCGTCGATATG
>ERZ772969.248-NODE-248-length-55046-cov-4.226710_pt1 | contig 55046 bp, 43 predicted proteins | sample MGYA00511676_ERZ772969 | MGnify/ENA primary metagenome ERZ772969 (study PRJEB29015, sample SAMEA2737651) | human gut metagenome | biome: human gut; feature: human-associated habitat; material: faeces | place: China | collected 2012 ... | reverse complement strand
ATCATTTTGGTGCAAGCGTGATTCATGGGCAGCGTAGCAATATTTTGCGCTTACTGCGGATGAATTGACACAGATTTACGGATAGTGCTAAAATAGAAAGAAATGCCGAAGTAAAAGTTACATTTAGGAAAACACGATGCAGGAGGGTATGTTCATGCCAAAAAGAACAGACATTCACAAGATATTGATCATTGGTTCGGGACCGATCATCATCGGACAGGCGTGCGAGTTTGATTATTCGGGAACGCAGGCGTGCAAGGCGCTGCGCGGGCTGGGATATGAGATCGTCCTTGTCAATTCCAATCCGGCGACGATCATGACAGACCCGGAGACGGCAGATGCGACTTATATTGAGCCGTTAAATGTAGAGCGTCTGGAATATATCATCGCGAAGGAGCGTCCGGATGCACTGCTGCCGAATCTCGGCGGGCAGTCGGGGTTAAATCTCTGCTCGGAGTTAAATCAGGCGGGAGTATTGGATAAGTACGGCGTGGAGGTGATCGGTGTTCAGGTGGACGCCATTGCGCGCGGCGAGGACCGTATCGAGTTTAAAAAGACGATGGATCAGCTTGGCATCGAGATGGCGCGCAGCGAGGTGGCTTACTCCGTGGAGGAAGCGCTCGCCATTGCAGACAACCTCGGCTATCCGGTTGTCCTTCGTCCGGCGTATACGATGGGCGGCGCAGGCGGAGGTCTTGTCTACAACAAAGAGGAATTAAAGACGGTTTGCGCCAGGGGGCTTCAGGCGTCTCTGGTCGGACAGGTGCTCGTTGAGGAATCGATTCTCGGCTGGGAGGAGTTAGAGCTTGAGGTTGTGCGTGACGCAGAGGGTAATATGATCACCGTGTGCTTTATCGAGAATATCGATCCTCTCGGCGTACACACCGGAGACTCCTTCTGTTCTGCGCCGATGCTCACGATTTCCAAGGAGTGTCAGAAGCGTCTGCAGGAGCAGGCGTATAAGATCGTGGAGTCCGTGCAGGTGATCGGCGGCACAAATGTACAGTTTGCACATGATCCGGTGTCTGACCGTATTATCGTGATCGAGATCAACCCGCGCACCTCACGTTCTTCCGCACTCGCATCAAAGGCGACGGGATTCCCGATCGCGCTTGTATCCGCGATGCTGGCGGCAGGGCTGACCTTAAAGGATATTCCGTGCGGCAAATGCGGCACGCTCGATCAGTATGTGCCGGACGGCGATTATGTGGTGATCAAGTTCGCGCGCTGGGCGTTTGAGAAGTTTAAGGGTGTGGAGGACAAGCTCGGCACACAGATGCGCGCGGTCGGCGAGGTGATGAGCATCGGAAAAACCTACAAGGAGGCGTTCCAGAAGGCAATCCGCTCTCTTGAGACAGGGCGCTACGGGCTTGGTCATGCAGCCAATTTTGATTCCTTAAGCAAAGAAGAATTGCTGCGCAGACTGGGAACTCCGTCAAGTGAACGTCATTTCCTGATGTACGAGGCGCTGCGCAAGGGAGCTTCGGTTGAGGAGCTTCATGAGATCACTAAGGTAAAAGCATATTTTATCGAGCAGATGAAGGAGCTGGTGTCAGAGGAGGAAGCGCTGCTTGCCGCAAAGGGAGGTCTGCCGTCAGACGAGCTTTTTATCGCTGCAAAAAAGGACGGTTTCTCCGACAAGTACTTAAGCCAGATCCTTGCGGTTTCCGAGGATGAGATCCGTGAGCGCCGCATCGCGCTTGGCGTGGAGGAGACATGGGAGAGCATTCATGTCAGCGGAACGAAGGACAGCGCTTACTACTATTCGACCTACAACGGAGCGGACAGGCATCCGGTAAACAGCGGCAGACCAAAGATCATGATCCTCGGCGGAGGTCCCAACCGTATCGGTCAGGGCATCGAGTTTGATTACTGCTGCGTGCATGCGGCGATGGCGTTAAAAAAGCTGGGATTTGAGACGATCATTGTAAACTGTAATCCAGAGACGGTATCAACGGATTATGATACCTCTGACAAGCTGTATTTTGAGCCGTTGACGCTTGAGGATGTGCTGAGTATTTATAAGAAGGAGCAGCCGATTGGCGTGATCGCGCAGTTTGGCGGACAGACGCCGTTAAATCTTGCCGCAGAGCTTGAGAAAAACGGGGTGAGGATCCTCGGTACGGCGCCGTCTGTCATTGATCTTGCGGAGGACCGCGATCTGTTCCGCGCGATGATGGAGAAGCTTGCGATCCCAATGCCGGAATCGGGCATGGCAGCAACGATAGAAGAAGCACTTGCGATCGCGCACCGCATCGGCTATCCGGTCATGGTACGCCCATCCTATGTGCTCGGCGGACGCGGCATGGAGGTGGTCTATGACGATGAGAGTATGGAGGGCTATATGAAGGCGGCAGTCGGTGTGACGCCGGACCGTCCGATTCTTATTGACCGTTTCTTAAGCAACGCGATGGAATGTGAGGCAGACGCGATCAGCGACGGCACGCACGTCTTTGTGCCGGCAGTTATGGAGCATATTGAGCTTGCGGGTATTCATTCCGGCGATTCCGCCTGCATCATTCCGTCGGTACACATCTCACCGGAGCATGTAGCGACGATTCAGGAGTATACGAAAAAGATCGCGCAGGAGATGCATGTCAAGGGTCTGATGAATATGCAGTACGCCATCGAAAATGACAAGGTTTATGTGCTTGAGGCGAATCCGAGAGCATCACGCACCGTGCCGCTCGTATCAAAGGTATGCAATATCCGTATGGTACCGCTGGCGACAGAGCTCATCACATCAGAGCTCACCGGACGTCCGTCACCTGTTCCGGCGCTTAAGGAGCAGGTGATCCCGAATTACGGTGTGAAGGAAGCGGTATTCCCGTTTCATATGTTCCAGGAGGTAGACCCGGTACTTGGACCTGAGATGCGTTCAACCGGGGAGGTGCTCGGCTTGTCGGCTTCCTGCGGCGAGGCGTTTTACAAGGCGCAGGAGGCGAGCCAGTCAAAGCTTCCGCTGGAAGGAACCGTGCTGATCTCAGTCAACAACAGGGATAAGGAGGAGGTTATCGAGCCGGCAAAAATGCTGGCGGAGGACGGCTTTTCGATTGTTGCGACAGGCGGCACCTGCGACCTTTTGAAGGAACATGGGATTCCTGCAAAAAAAGTCAAAAAGCTGTATGAGGGACGACCGAATATCGCGGATATGATCACAAACGGTGAGATACAGCTGATCATCAATACGCCGGTCGGCAAGGACAGCGCCTACGACGACAGTTATTTAAGAAAAGCCGCGATCAAGGCAAAGGTGCCATACATGACGACGGTTGCCGCGGCAAAGGCGTCGGCAGAGGGGATCCGCTATGAGAAGCGCAACGGGCATGGGGAAGTAAAATCCTTGCAGGAAATGCATGCAGAGATTTGTGAACAATAAGGTGAAAATGGAATGAGCGTTACCGCTCCTGTGTGCAGGTGTCGTAAGACGATGCAGGGCAGGGGCGGTTTGTTGACGTTGTCATTTGCAGCGATAAGAAGAACATAGGGGGATAAGTCTTGTCATTACAGTTTGTTTTTGGAAATTCGGGCAGTGGAAAATCCGACTATCTTTATGAATATGTATTAGAGCAGGCAGCGGAGCATCCAAAGCAGAATTTTTTGATTCTCGTGCCTGAGCAATATACGATGCAGACACAGAGGGAGCTTGTCATCAGACAAAAGAACCATGCGATCATGAATGTGGAGGTCTTAAGCTTTGTGCGTCTTGCCTATCGTGTATTTGACGAGCTTGGCAGACAGGATATCGTCGTGCTTGAGGAGACAGGAAAAAATCTGGTGCTGCGCAAGGTTGCGGAGCAAAAGAAAAAGGAGCTGCCAACGCTTGGCGGCAATCTCAACAAGATGGGGTATATCGGTGAGGTGAAGTCTCTGATCTCGGAGCTGGCACAGTATCATGTATCGCCGGAGGATTTGGAGCAGTTTTTGAGCGGCACTAAGCTCAAGGAAGCGCTGCGCTGTAAGCTTGCGGATATTCTTGTGATGTACCGGGGATTTTTGGAGTATTTAAAGGGGCGCTACATCACTGCGGAGGAGGTCCTGATGCTGCTTTGTGAGCTCGCGGAAAAATCGTCGCTGCTTAGGGAGAGTGTACTTGTTTTTGATGAATTTACCGGCTTTACACCCGTGCAGAACCGGCTGATGCGTGAGCTTTTGCCGCTTGCTTCAAAGGTCATGGTGTCGGTGACGATCGACATCCGTGAGGATTTTTATCACAGCAGGGGGATGCACGAGCTTTTTGCGATGAGCAAAAAGACGGTGGAGGTACTGCAAAAGCTGGCGTTTGAGCTTGCGGTCGCGGTGGAGGAGCCTGTCGTTTTAAGTCCCGGCGAGGAGAAGCGCTACCGGAATGCCAAAGAGCTTTTTTTTATGGAGCAGAATTTATTTCGCCCCAGATGCCGCAGATATGAGGGCGAGGCAAAAAATATCCATATCGCGGAGCTTTTAGACCCGCGCGGTGAGCTGTGCTTTGTGGCACGGGAAATCACAAGGCTTGTAAGGGAAGGTGGGTATTGCTATAAGGATATTGCCGTGGTGACGGGAGATGTGCCGCAGTATGCCAATTATGTGCCGGAAATTTTTGCGCAGTATGCAATTCCCCATTTTATCGATCAGACGAGAAATATCATGTTTCATCCGTTTATCGAGCTGATCCGTGCGGCGCTTGAGGTGGTGGAGTATGACTTCTCCTATCAAAGTATCTTTCGGTTTCTGCGCAGCGGTCTGGCGGAGCGCATCTGCTTCGGCAGTGCGTTTGAGGATGAGGCGCATCACCGCCTGACGGATACGGACATTGACATGCTGGAAAATTATGTGCTGGCAAAGGGCATCCGTGGGAGAAGGCATTGGAGCAGACCATGGACGTTTGTCATGAGAAGGCAGGAGAGAGAGGGAGAGAAGGAGCGCCTGCAGGAGGAGCTTTTGCTGTTGAACGGTATCAGGGAGAGTATCTGGCAGAGATTTCTTCCGTTGTTCGAGGTGTTTGGCAAAGGTCATACAGTGGAGGAACAGACATATGCGCTGTATCAGTTTTTAAGCGGCTTGGAATGCGAGCAGCTTTTAAAGGAAAGAGAGCATGCCTTTGAGGGAGAGAATCCGGTCAAGGCGCAGGAATATGCGCAGATTTACCGGATTGTCATGGATCTTTTGGATAAGGCGGCGGCGCTGCTTGGTGATGAGGAGATGACGATCCGCGAGTACGGCGATATTTTGGACGCCGGATTTTCTGCTGCAAAGGTGGGGAGCATTCCGCCGGGAAATGACAGGGTGACGGTCGGTGACATTGAGCGGACGCGTCTTAGCCATGTGAAGATACTCTTTTTTGTGGGGGTCAATGATGGCATCGTGCCTTCCCCTGCCAATACGGGCGGTATTATCTCTCAGCTTGAGCGGGAGATGATGGCGGAGCATCACATGGAGCTTGCGCCGGGGGCAAGAGAAAAGGTGTTTATCCAGAAGTTTTATCTCTACTTAAATATGACAAAGCCCTCCGATGCCCTCTATGTAACATTTTCAAAGGTCAACGCTTCCGGAAAGGCGCTGCGGCGTTCTTACCTGATCGGTACGCTGCAGCAGATGTTTCCGTCGCTTGTCATAGCGGAACAGGAAAGCCTGTCATGGACGGATGATGTGCTGACCCCGGAAAATGCGCTGCAGTTCTTTTTGGAGGGGCTGGCGCAGGAGAGGGAGAGGGGCTTAGGATCACAGGCGGAGAGAGGGCATATCCGGTGGGGCGATGAGGAGCAGGAGCTTTGGCGTGCGCTTGCGGCATGGTATCTGGCAGATGAATCCTATCAGGAGGAGGTCGGCAGGCTGTTTCAGGCGGCAGCTTACAGATATACAGACGATCCGATCGCGAAGGCGGTCACAAGAGCGCTCTATGGAACAACCTTAGACAACAGCGTGACAAGGCTGGAGCGGTTTGCGGCGTGTGCGTTTGCGCATTATCTGAATTACGGGCTTCATATCAGAGAGCGTGATCTACAGGAGTTTGCGCAGGTCGATATGGGAAATATTTATCATGACGCACTGGAGCATTATGCCAGACGTTTAGAGGTGTCTGCGTACACATGGTTTGATATTCCAGAGGAGGTCAGGCAGACGTTTGCGGATGAGAGTATGGCGGATGCAGTTGCCGCCTGCGAAAAGGCAGGTGTCTTTGAGGAGGCGAAAAACCGTTATCTTTTGGCACGTATGCGGGCGACTTTGCAAAAGACGATCTGGGCGCTGACGCTTCAGGTCCAAAAGGGGCGGTTTATGCCGAGCGCTTTTGAGGTCGGTTTTCAGGGAACGGACGATATGCAGACGATCCGGTTTTCTTTGAGCGAGGATGAAAAGATGCGTCTGCGCGGCAGGATTGACCGCATTGATACTTTTGAGACGGAGGATAAGGTGTATGTGAAGATTGTTGATTATAAATCGGGAAATACAACATTTTCACTGCTGAATCTGTATCACGGTCTGCAGCTGCAGCTTGTGGTGTATTTAAACGCTGCGCTGGAGCTTGTGGCGCGCGCCAATCCGGGGCGGATCGCCGAGCCGGCAGGCATTTTTTATTATCACATTGAGGACCCGATGGTGGAGGGCAGCGGAACGGAGTCAGAGGAGGAGATCCGACAGGCAATCTTTCAGGAGCTTGCGCCGGGAGGCTTTGTCAATGAGAGGGAGGAAATCTACCGTGCAATGGACGAGGATTTTTCGGGAAGCTCTGCGGTGATCCCAGTTGCCCTAAAGGCGGACGGCTCGCTGAAGGCGTCATCAAAGACGGCAAGTACCGAGGACTTTTCTGCGATGTCTGCCCATGTCAACCGGATGATCACGGATGCGGGGCGGCGCATTCTGGCGGGAGACGTCTCGGTGGCTCCGTATGAGCTTTTGGATCGAACGGGCTGTGATTACTGTCCGTATCATACGGTCTGCGGCTTTGACCCAAGGCTCCCCGGTTTTTCTTACCGTCGTCTGGCGGCTTTGGGCAAGGCAGAGGAGCTTTTGGAGAAAATGAGGAACGAAGAAAAAGAGGAGTAGAACAAGGAGAGCTATGGGAGTTTCTTGGACCACGGAACAGCAGCAGGTCATAGATTTAAGAAACCGCAATATACTGGTGTCTGCGGCGGCAGGATCGGGTAAGACGGCGGTGCTTGTTGCGCGTATTATCAAAATGATCACGGATGCCAAAAATCCGGTCGATATTGACCGGCTGCTGATCGTGACCTTTACGAATGCGGCGGCGGCGGAGATGCGGGAGCGTATCGGCGCGGCGATCAGGCAGGCGCTTTTGCAGGAGCCGGAAAATGAGCATTTGCAGAGGCAGCTTACACTGATCCATAATGCGCAGATCACGACGATCGACAGCTTTTGTCTGTATGTCATCCGCAATCATTTTCATGAGATTGATTTAGAGCCGAATTTTCGGATCGGCGACGAGGGAGAATTAAAGCTGCTGCGCGAGGACGTCTTAAAGCGGGTATTGGAGAAAAATTATGAGGAGCCGTCCGCTGCATTTTCAGAGTTTGTGGACGGTTATGTGGCGGGACGCAGCGATGCGAAGGCGGGCGAGATGATCCTTTCGCTGTATGAATTTTCACGCAGCTATCCGTGGCCCAAGGAATGGCTGCTTGCCTGTGCGGACGGCTATGCGGCGGAAAGCGCGGAGGATTTAAAGAAGGCTGCGTGGATGGAGCCGCTTTTAGAAAACGTATGTTTTATCCTTGCAGATATAAAAAGACGGATGCAAAAGGCGCTTGCCCTGACGCAGGAGGATGATGGACCGCAGATATATGAGAAGGTGATCAGAAGTGATCTGGAAAAATATGAGAGACTTTCTGTATGTACGGATTTTTCAGAGCTTTATCGGGAAATCACAGGGATAACCTATGACAGGCTTCCGTCAAGCCGCGGCTTTTCGGGAGATGAGGAAAAGCTTGCGCGCGTGAAGGAGCTTCGCGCCGATGCGAAGGAGCTTTTAAAAAAGCTGACAAAGCAATACTTTTTTTCTTCGCCGGAGGTACTGGCAGAGCAGCTTTGCAAAACAGCGCCGCTGGCAAGCGAGCTGGTGCGCCTTGCGATGGAGTTTGCGGAGGCGTTTGCGGAAGAAAAAAAGCGAAAGAATCTTGTTGATTTTCATGATCTGGAGCATTTTGCATTAAATATTCTTGTGGATGGAGAGACAAAGCAGGCAAGGCGTGCGGCGGAGGAGTTTCGCGATACATTTGCTGAGATCATGATTGACGAGTATCAGGACAGCAATTATGTGCAGGAGACGATTCTTAGAACGATTTCGACGGAAGAGCGCGGCGTCAACAATATTTTTATGGTTGGCGACGTCAAACAGAGTATTTATCGCTTCCGTCTGGCACGGCCTGAGCTTTTTATGGAAAAATACGATACCTATTCGCTGGAGGAGAGTCTGACGCAGCGGGTGGATCTGCACAGGAATTTCCGAAGCCGCGAGGAGGTGCTTTCCTATGCAAACGATATATGTGAGCGGATTATGGCAAGAGATCTCGGAAATGTGGCGTATGATGAGGCGGCGGCTCTTTATCCGGGAGCCGTTTATCCAGAGCCAAAGGAAGCGGAGCAAATGTTTGCGCCGGAGCTTTTGCTCGCAGACAGCCATGATGCGCTTTTCGAGGAGCAGGAGACGAAGGAGCGCACAGGCGCACAGTCTGCGGGGGCGGCAGACGGCGAGGATAAGAAGCTTTTGGAAGCGCGTATGGTGGCGCGGCGCATTCAAAGGCTGATGGAGGAGCAGCTTGTGACAGACAAGGAAACGGGAGAGCTTCAGCGTGTGCGTTACTCGGATATTGTCATTTTGCTGCGCAGTCTAAGCGGATGGGCGGACGCCTTTGCCGGAGTCCTGAACGAGGCTGGGATCCCTGCCTATACCGTTCTTGCGACCGGATATTTTTCAGCGGTCGAGGTACAGACCGTGCTTAGTATGCTGCGGATTTTGGATAACCCCAGACAGGATATTCCGCTTGCTGCGGTGCTTCGTTCTCCGATCGTGGGAATGACGGACGAGGAGCTTGCAAGACTTCGTCTGACAGATAAAGACGCAAGCTTTCATGACTGCGTGCTGCAGCGCTGCGCACTGCTTGCGGAAGCAGCGGAGGAGCAGGCGCGCGCGGAGGAGCAGGAACAGCCGGCGGAGGAGCAGGTCTTTGCGCAGAAGCTGCACAGATTTTATACGATGTATCAGAGACTGCGGCAGCTTGTGCCGGATACGCCGATCCATGAGCTGATCGAGATTTTGCTGAAGGAAACGAGCTATGGCAATTATGCGGCGGCGATGCCGGCAGGCAGGAGGCGCCGTGCGAATCTGCAGATGCTGGTGGAAAAGGCGATTGCCTATGAGAATACGAGCTATAAGGGATTATTTCATTTTGTGCGCTATATCGACGAGCTGCAAAAGTACGATGTGGATTTCGGAGAAGCGGATTTGCTGGGCGAGCAGGATGACGTGGTACGCATTATGAGTATCCATAAGAGCAAGGGCTTGGAGTTTCCGGTTGTCTTTGTGTCAGGGCTTGGAAAAAATTTCAATCGTCAGGACGTTAGAAGCCGCATGGTGCTCCACCCGGAGTTTGGCATGGGATTAGACCGGATGGATGGAAAGCGTCGTGTAAAGACACCGACCATCGCAAAGCGGGCAATCGCAAAGCAGATCGATCTTGAGAATCTCGGCGAGGAGCTGCGTGTGCTTTATGTGGCGCTCACAAGGGCGAAGGAGAAATTGATCTTAACGGGCTGCAGAAAGGATGCACAGGAGCAGGTTAAGAGAGCGCGGCAGCAGGAGACGTTGTCCGGTCCGTTGTATTATGCGGACAGGGAGGGCGCTTCGGGCTATCTTGACTGGCTGATCCCTGCGGTCTGCTCCTATGGAGAGCGTTATGAGGTGCATGTGACTCCCGTCACGGAGCTTTTAGCAGGGGAGGTACAAAGGGATGCGGAATCGCTGATCACACAGGCAGAGCTTATGGAGGAAATTAAAAATGCAGATCAAGAGCGGAGGAGAGAACTGGAGGAGCGGTTTTCCTTCCGTTATCCGCATGAGGAAGCGTTGACGCAGAAAAATAAATATTCGGTATCGGAGCTAAAGCATCGGGCGATGCGCGAGCGGCAGCAGTTGGAGGATGAGGAGACGACGCCTGTATTTTTGCAGGAGGAGCTTGTGCCATATCTGCCGCCGTTTGTGCGCAAGCGGACGCAGGAGGAAGAGCCTGTCAATCAGGGGGCGCTCCGCGGTACGGCAATGCACCGTGTCATGGAATGCTATGATTTTGCATCGGGGACCGCACCCAGAGAGCAGCTTGCGCAGATGCTTTCTGACGGCAGCATCACAGAGGAGACAAAAGCGTTGGTGAAGCTTCCGATGATTGAGCGGTTTTTGGAATCGGAACTTGGCGCGCGGATGCGCGCGGCGCAGCAGGCGGGAAGACTTTATCGGGAAAAGGCGTTTGTGATGGGCTTTACGCAGACGGAGCTTGCGGCATTTGGCTTTGGCGAGAGGAAGGAAAACAGTGAGACGGACGAAGCTTCCGATGGTCAGTGTGACGATGAGGATCTGACCCTGATACAGGGAATCATCGACGTATTTTGGGAGGAGGACGACGGTCTTGTGGTGCTTGACTACAAGACAGACCGCGTCGATACGGCAGGCGAGCTTGCCGGGCGCTATGCGGCGCAGCTCGTTCTCTATGGAGAGGCATTGGAGCGTCTGTATCAGAGGGGAGATGCCAGAGAGGTGCGTGTAAAGGAGCGTCTGTTGTATTCGTTCCGTCTGGGGCAGATTGTGCAGGTATAGAAGGAGGAGCTATGGGACAAATTATTCTGGCGTCCGCATCCCCGCGGAGAAAGGAGCTGCTGGAGCAGATTGGGATCAGTTTTGACATCTGCCCGGCAAAGGGGGAGGAGGTCATCACAAAAAACACGCCGCAGGAGGCGGTGGAGGAGCTGGCAGGCTGTAAGGCGAGAGAGGTTGCTGGCATGGTGAAAGCATATGAGACCTCTCATCGGGAGCTTGTCACGCCGCAGGATATCCTGATCATCGGCGCGGACACTGTGGTGGCGTATGACGATGAGATTTTGGGAAAACCGCGCGATGCGGACGATGCATACCGGATGCTTTCGATGCTGGCTGGTAAGACGCACGCCGTTTATACCGGGGTATCGCTGGTGCTGCTTGGGGCATCCGGAAGGGTTGGGGAGCTTACCTTTCATGAACGCACCGACGTTGTGATGAGAGAAATGACAGAGCAGGAGATCTTGCGCTACATAAAGACCGGAGAGCCGTTTGATAAGGCGGGAAGCTATGCGATTCAGGGAAAATGCGCAATTTATATTGACAAAATCAACGGCGACTATAATAATGTTGTAGGACTTCCGGTCGCGGCGATCTACCGGGAGCTAAAGAAGCTTGGAATCGACCTTTATTTATGGTAGAATGAATAGAAAATCACAGGGAGGAAGCTGTATGTACGATGAAATGTGTCTGGAAGCTTTTTTGGCACAGCAGGGAAAATTATTTTCCGAGCCTGTAGCGGAAACACCTGAGGAGGCAGAGGAATTTTTGGAGGACTGCATGGCAGTGATCGTAAAAAACAGCAGGGAGATCCGCGCATATTTCGAGGAAACGGGTGCGGATATTGCAGGAATGAGCGAGGAAGAACTGAAAGAGTCGTCGGAGGTGTTTGCGCTTTCGGACGGCAGATATTTGATCGTAGAAGCATAGAGAGGGCAGACAGATGGAAACGAAAAGCTATGACGTGATTATTGTGGGGGCAGGACCGTCCGGGATTTTCTGCGCCTATGAGCTGGCGCATAAAAAGAAGGATATGAAGGTGCTGATGATCGAAAAGGGCAGACGTATCGAAAACCGGGAGTGTCCGAAGCGAAAGACAAAGGTCTGCGTCGGCTGTAAGCCCTGCTCGATCACGACGGGATTTGCGGGAGCGGGGGCGTTTTCAGACGGAAAGCTCTCACTCTCGCCGGACGTCGGCGGCAATCTGCCGGAGATATTAGGCTATGACAGGACAGTTGCGCTGTTAAAGGAATCGGATGACATTTATCTCAAATTTGGCGCGGACACAAAGGTTTACGGTGTGGATAAGGCGAAGGAGATCCGTGAAATCCGAAGAAAGGCGATCAATGCGAACCTAAAGCTGATCGAGTGTCCGATCCGTCATCTTGGCACGGAGGAGGGCTATAAGATATACGCCAGACTCCAGGAGCATCTGCTCGCGGAGGGCGTTACAATCATATTCGACACGATGGTGGAGGATATTCTCATTGAGGATGGCCGGGTTAGGGGCGTTCTTACGGATAAGGGCGAGACGTATCTGGCAAAGGAGGTTATTTCCGCGGTCGGCAGGGAGGGCGCGGACTGGTTTGCCCATATTTGCCGGCGTCATGAAATTGCAACGGAGGTCGGCACGGTGGATGTTGGCGTCCGCGTTGAGGTGCGCGACGAGATCATGGAGTTTTTGAATGAAAATTTATATGAGGCAAAGCTCGTGTATCACACGCCGACATTTGATGATAAGGTGCGTACCTTCTGTACGAATCCGTCGGGTGAGGTGGCGACAGAGTATTACGATGACGGGCTTGCGGTCGTAAACGGTCACGCCTATAAGTCTAAGGAGTTAAAGACGAATAATACGAATTTTGCGATTCTTGTGTCAAAGAATTTCACAAAGCCGTTTAAGACGCCGATCGCGTACGGAAAGCAGATCGCACAGCTTTCCAATATGCTCTGCGACGGAAGGATTCTGGTGCAGACCTTTGGCGATTTCAGACGGGGAAGGAGGACGACCGAGGAGCGGCTTTGCAGAAACAATCTGATTCCGACCTTAAAGGACGCCGTACCGGGCGATTTATCGCTTGTATTCCCGCATCGCATTATGGTGGATATTGAGGAGATGATCCTGGCGCTTGATAAGGTGACACCCGGCATTGCCAGTGAGGAAACGCTGCTTTATGGGGTGGAGGTGAAATTCTATTCCAATAAGGTAGTTGTCAATGAAGACTTTGAGACAAGTGTGCGGGGGCTTCGCGCCATCGGCGACGGAGCGTCTGTGACAAGGGGATTACAGCAGGCGTCTGCAAACGGCATTTCCGTCGCGCGCAGCATTCTGCATACAATGGAGATATAAGGGTAAAATACATGAGAAAAAGCAAGACTGCGAGAGGGTGGCTGCGCGTGCTTGCCGCGGCTGTCTGTATGACGCTTCTGCTGTCCGGCTGCCAGATCGGAGATAAGGAGTTTGTTATATCAAGAGCTTTAAATAGCAGACAGGTTTTTAAGATCGGACGGAGTGTCTGCGATTTGAAGGAGGCAAAGGTCTATCTTGCCAATTATCAGAATATTTATGGAACAGCGTATTCTATCAATCTGTGGGAACATGATTTCGGAGACGGATCGCTGACAGAATATGTCAAGGCGGTTGTGCTGGAGGAGCTTACCACGGTCTATTGCATGGACCTTTTGGCGGAATCACAGGAGATGTCGCTTTCTAAGGAGGAGCTGCGGAAGGTGGAGGAGGCTGCCGCGGAATATTACGATTCGCTTTCAAGAGAAGAACTGTCCTATCTGGGGGTATCGGAGGATGATATTGAGGAGTACTATGCCCACTATGCATTGGCGCAGAAGCTTTATCATTCACTGACCTCGGATGTGAATGAGGAGGTCAGTGACGATGAAGCGCGCGTCATGGAAATCATGCAGATTTTTGTGACAGGTGAGGAAAAAGCTGCGACTGTGCGAAAGAAGCTCCTGGAGGGAGAGGATTTTGCCGCTGTGGCAAATAATTATAATGAAAAAGCAGCGATCCAGGTGATGGTTTCCCGTGATGATTTTTCTGAGGACGTCGCGGAAATCGTATTCCGGCTTGACGACGGGGAAATTTCACAGATGATAACGACCGAGGACGGCTACTATTTTATCAAATGTCTGAATAAGTATCATGAGGAGCTGACGGAGGAAAATAAAAAAAATATCGTGGGGCGGCGCCAAAAGGAGGCGTTTGACGATGTTTACCGTGAATTTGCAGAGTCGCAGGAATCATATCTGAACGAGGAGCTGTGGGAGGAGCTTACCTTAGAGACAGGGGGAGAGATTGCCACGGACAGCTTCTTTTCCGTTTTTCGCAAGCATTGCGGGGATATTTAGAGAGAAAGATACATAGAAACAGAGGTGTAGTTTGTGACAAAGGATATGACAAGCGGCGCGCCGATGAAGCTGATACTCGGCTTCTCGGTGCCGTTGTTATTCGGGTTTTTATTTCAGCAGTTTTACAATCTTGTCGATACGCTGATCGTTGGGCGCTATCTTGGCGTTGACGCGCTTGCAGCGGTAGGCTCGACGGGGTCTTTAAATTTTTTGATCATTGGCTTTTGTATGGGCGTCTGCAACGGCTTTGCGATCCCGCTCGCTCATAAATTCGGAGCCGGGGATTACAGTGGGATGCGGGCATTTATGATGAATGCCGTTTATCTTTCCATTGCTTTTTCGGTTGTCATGACGGCGCTCACCGTGATTTTTTGCAGACCGATCCTGGAGCTGATGCAGACGCCGGAAAATATTATCGACGAGGCGTATGCTTATATCGTCATTATTTTTATCGGGATCCCGGCAACATATCTGTATAACCTGATTTCGGGTGTGATCCGTTCGATGGGAGACAGCCGCACGCCGGTCGTGTTTCTTGTGATGGCGTCCGTCATCAATATCGTGCTTGATATTGTCCTGATCGTATGGGTGGATATGGGCGTGGCAGGAGCGGCAGTCGCAACAGTTGTCTCGCAGCTGCTATCGGGGCTTGGATGTCTGATCTACAGCTTGCAAAGGTTTGAGCTTCTGCGCACCGATCGGGAGGAGCGGAGGCTTCAGGCTTCTTATATCAAGACACTGTGCGGCATGGGTGTGCCGATGGGGCTGCAATATTCCATTACGGCGATCGGAAGCGTGGTTTTGCAGAGCGCTGTCAATACGCTGGGATCGGATGCGGTGGCGGCAATGACTGCCGGAAGCAAGATCAGTATGTTCTTCTGCTGTCCGTTTGACGCGCTTGGTTCTACGATGGCGACTTACGGCGGTCAGAATATGGGCGCAGGAAAGCTTTCCCGTATCGGGGCAGGATTAAAAGCGTCCACGGTGCTTGGAGTTATCTATGCGGCGGCCGCCTTTTTGATTCTTTTCTTCACGGGGGAGTATCTGGCGCTGTTTTTCGTGGAGAAGGCGTCGCCGCAGATCATAGCGGACGTACATCTGCTTTTGATCATTAACAGTGCTTTTTATGTGCCGCTGCTGTTTGTCAATACCGTGCGTTTTTTGATACAGGGGATGGGCTACAGTAAATTTGCGATTTTTGCGGGCGTGTTTGAGATGGCGGCAAGAACATTGGTCGGCTTTGCGTTTGTGCCGGTGTTCGGCTTTGTTGCCGCCTGCTTTGCAAGTCCCGTTGCGTGGGTGTTTGCGGATATTTTTCTGTTTCCCGCTTATGTCTATGTGTATCGCCGCAGTGAGCGTCTGTTGCAGGCGGCGTAAAAATAAAAAAGGAATGGAAGGGGAGCGCTTATGTTGGAGTTATGGAAGGCAATTATTTTTGGTATCGTAGAGGGAATCACGGAATGGCTGCCGATCAGCAGCACCGGGCATATGATTCTGTTAAATGAATTTCTGACGCTCAATGTGGAGAAGTCTTTTTGGGATATGTTTCTTGTCGTCATTCAGCTTGGCGCGATTCTTGCGGTGGTTGTTTTGTTCTGGAGTCAGATATGGCCGTTCGGGCTTTCCGGCGGCAGAAGGTCATCGCGCAATCAGGGAAGTATTTGGAGAGAGGACTATTGCTTTGTCGGACCGATCGCTGTGAAAATGCCGATCATTATAAACTGGATGAAGATCGTGCTTGCCTGTTTTCCGGCGATCGTGTTTGTTGCGCTGGGCTTGGATGATACCTGTGACGAATTATTTTATAATCCGATCGGCGTGTCTGTTGCGCTGATCGTGTTTGGCGTTGCATTTTTGATCGTGGAAAACCACAATGCAGGAAGAACGGCGCGGGTGGAGACCATGTATGAGATTACGTGGAAGATGGCTGCGCTTATTGGTATCTTTCAGCTTCTTGCAGCAGCATTTCCGGGAACGTCGCGTTCCGGTGCAACGATTGTCGGTGCGCTTTTGATCGGTATATCCAGAAAGGCGGCGAGTGAGTTTACTTTTATTCTGGCGATCCCCGTCATGGCGTGTGCAAGTCTTTTAGAGCTGCTTGATTTTGGCTTTTTGCTCAGCAGCGACGAGTGGATCATTCTGCTTGGCGGCATGGCAAGCGCTTTCGTGGTATCGATCATAGTGATCAAGTTTTTGCTGGGATATATCAGAAAGCATGATTTTAAGGTGTTTGGCTGGTATCGGATCGTGCTTGGTATCGTCGTATTGGCATATTTTTGGATCAAGTAAATATACGGAAAGCAGTTTGAAAAATTGCATTGCGATAAATCGCTTCAAAGCGGAGGAGTTTTATGAGTATTTTAAATGTAGAGCATTTAACGCATGGGTTTGGAGACCGTGCGATTTTTGATGATGTGTCGTTTCGTCTGTTAAAGGGAGAGCATATTGGATTGGTCGGGGCAAACGGAGAGGGAAAGTCCACGTTTATGAATATTGTGACAGGTAAGCTGATGCCGGATGAGGGGAAGGTTGAGTGGGCGAAGCAAGTGCGCGTGGGCTATCTCGACCAGCACTCCACGCTGACAAAGGGCATGACGATCGAGCGTGTGTTAAAGTCCGCGTTCGCGTGGCTGTTTGAGATGGAAGAAAAGATGAATCAGATCTGTGATTCTCTTGGAGAGGCGCCGCCGGAGGAGATGGACGCCATGATGGAGGAGCTTGGCGTGATCCAGGATGCGCTCACGCTCCATGATTTCTATGTGATCGATGCGAAGGTGGAGGAGGTTGCGCGTGCGCTGGGACTGTTAGAGCTTGGTCTGGAGCACGACGTGACAGATCTAAGCGGCGGGCAGCGCATGAAGGTGCTTTTAGCCAAGCTTCTTTTGGAGAAGCCGGATATTTTACTTTTGGATGAGCCGACAAACTATCTGGACGCCGAGCACATTGCATGGTTAAAGCGTTATCTGACCGAGTATGAGAACGCTTTTATTTTAATTTCGCACGATATTCCGTTTTTAAATGATGTTGTGAATATCATTTATCATATGGAGAACCAGCGGCTTGACCGTTATGTGGGGAATTATGAGAAGTTCGAGGAGGTCTATGCGGTCAAGAAAGCGCAGCTTGAGGCGGCGTACCGCAAGCAGCAGCAGGAGATCAGCGAGCTGAAGGATTTTGTCGCCAGAAATAAAGCGCGTGTGGCGACGAGAAATATGGCGATGTCAAGGCAGAAGAAGCTGGATAAAATGGAAGTGATCGAGCTTGCAGCGGAACGTCCCAAGCCGGAGTTTTCTTTTCCGGTGGGGCGGACGCCGGGAAAATATATTTTTGAGACAAAGGACCTTGTGATCGGCTATGACGAGCCGCTTTCCATACCGCTGAACATTTCGCTGGAACGCGGGCACAAGGTAGCGCTCGTGGGTGCAAACGGAATCGGCAAGACGACACTTTTAAAGAGTATTCTCGGACTGATCCCAGCGTTAAAGGGAAATGTGGTTTTGGGAGAAAATTTAGAGACCGGATATTTTGAGCAGGAGATCAAGGGGGAGAATCGGCATACCTGTATTGATGAAATTTGGGAGGAGTTTCCGTCTTTTACACAGTATGAGGTGCGCGCGGCGCTCGCGCGCTGCGGTCTGACGACGAAGCATATTGAAAGCCAGGTGCGCGTGCTAAGCGGGGGAGAGCAGGCAAAGGTGCGCCTGTGCAAGCTGATGAACCGTCCGACGAACATCCTGCTTTTGGACGAGCCGACGAACCATCTCGATGTGGATGCAAAGGAGGAATTACAGCGTGCCCTAAAGGCATATCGCGGAACGATCCTTTTGATCTGCCATGAGCCGGAGTTTTACCAGGAGATTGTAAATGAGGTGTGGGACTGCTCGAAGTGGACGACGAAGATAGGATAGGCAGAAATTTCATCAAAACATATTGTGCCTTTTTTATTGTATGACGAGCAACAAAGCAACGCACTAAGGGGGGCTGCATATGAGTATACAGATTACAAATAATTCCGCAGGTTACGGGAGGATGCCGTTATTCCAAAAGGGGTATCGTGGAAATAACAGAGATTTTTTGGATCGGATCGAGGCGGAGAAAGATGATTCGGGGGAAAGTGTCAGAGGTAACGGGATCTCGATTTATGATGCATATGCGATCATGCAAAAGCCGAATTTGATGTTTAACAAGAATAATACCATGAGTAATCTGAAAGATGTGTTAAACGGAGAAGTACATCCGATTGATAATGCGAAATATAGCATTTCTTTGGACGCAGAGGGGCGCTGGGAAATCTATAATAAAGAGTTGGATATTTCTATGTGCTTTAGACCGGAGGATGCAAATATTCAGATTGATGAAAAGACAGGAAAAGCTTACATTATAAGTGATATTTCCGATTCTGCAAAGAGGGATGTAATGTTTGCAGATGACGAGTTATTAGGGTATTTAAAGCAATTTTTGAATACGGATGAGATTCCTACTGTTCCGCTTGATTCGAGGTGTACCATTGAAATTGATTCCTATACAGGCATTGAACGGATGAGATTTGAAGGTGAGTATGATACCGATCTTATCATAACCAGCCGGAAACAGTTGGAAAAATTGCAGGAGCTGGCAGATTTATATCTGAGGGATTATCCAAATCTCGTTTCTGAGAATCTGGCACTGAGGTATTATGCAGTGCATGAGGTAAAAGGGCATGTTTTTCGGACAGAGAATGGCATTATAACAATTACGATGGATGCTATTAGTTATTCTGATGAGAATAATCCGGAAAAGGGCTGGTCAATTTTCTATCCCCCGGAAACAGGTTTCTATGAAGAATTGTCTAAGGCGATTCTGGAGGGCATCATAGCGGGAGCGGACCTTGAGAAGTTTTCTGAATGGGAAAAGTTTTTTGAGGAGAGAATGATAAATTACGAGGTATATGTTCTGGATACCAAGCGAAGTGAGGAGGAAGAAATAGGGGGATTGGATCAGTTTCCCATTTCCTTTTAGGGAAAGAACATTGTCTGTTGCATTGTATCTGTGCGGTATGCTATGATAACTGGCAGAAGATACGAAAAGAGAAAGAGCAGGAAGCTATGTGTATTGATGAGGTACGATTTGAACAGGCAAAAAACAGAATCATAAATGTTCCGCGAAGCCGTCAGGGGATCGGAACCCTTTCCGAGAAAACAACACATGCGGTGCTAAAGCATTACTATGCCCCGGATGAAAGACTGCATGAGGTGCCGGTTGAAAATTTTGTTGCGGATATCTGTACCGGGTCTGAGATCATTGAGATTCAGACCCGGTCTTTTCATGTGATGAGAAGAAAGCTGGCGGCGTTTCTGCCCCAATATCCCGTGACGATCGTCTATCCGATCCCACATCAGAAATGGCTTTACTGGATCAACGAGGAGACGGGAGAGACCTCCGGGGGACGAAAATCTCCGAAAAAGGGAAGTCCATATCAGGCGTTTATCGAATTGTATAAAATACGGCAGTTTTTGGCAGACCCGAACCTGCATTTCCGTTTTGCGCTGCTGGATATGGAGGAGTATCGTCTGTTAAACGGGTGGAGCAGGGATAAGAAAAAAGGAAGTGAACGGTTTGACCGCATACCGACTGCGTTTGTGCATGAGGTGTGTGTGGATCGCAGAGAGGATTATATGCAGTTTGTTCCATACGATCTTCCGCAGACATTTACGGCGAAGGAATTTGCGCGGTGCGCGAAGATTCCGATCCGACTTGCGCAGACGACGCTTCTGCTTTTAACGGAGCTGGGAATGGTAGAACGGATCGGAAAAGAGAAAAGAAGCTACCTTTATCAGGTTTGTGAAATTATTTCATAAAAAAGCCTTTTCTTTTCTGAAAAAACATGTTATACTCCATGAATGAATAATTATACATAAAAAATGTAAGAAAAATCATTGCAGGAGAGTGTGACTATGAAAAAGAAAAAACAGATACTTTGTCTGCTGCTTGCGGGAATGGCGCTTTTTGGCGTGGCTGCCTGCGGGCAGAAGGGAACAGAGGCACAAACAGCAGAGGGCACAGAGTCATCGGTCAAGACCGTAGCGTCAGTGGATGATCTGTCGGGTGCGCGTATCGGTGTGCAGCTTGGAACCACAGGTGATATTTATGTGAGTGATTATGAGGGCGACGGCTCCGGTACGGTCGTGGAGCGCTACAATAAGGGAGCGGATGCGGTACAGGCGCTAAGGCAGGGGAAGATTGACTGCGTTGTGATCGATGAACAGCCGGCAATGAAGTTTGTGGAGCAAAACAGCGGTCTTAAGATTCTGGAGGAGGAGTTTACGCTCGAGGATTACGCCTTTCTCATGGCAAAGGAGAACGAGGAGCTCTTGACGAAGATAAATGGGGCGCTTGCCGAGCTTGACGAGGAAGGCGTCTTGGATGAGATCAAGAAAAATTATGTCGGCGCAGAATCTGAAATCGGAAAATATCCATATGAGCCAGCCGATACAGCGCGTCCAAACGGAACGCTCGTTGTTGCGACAAACGCAGAATTTCCGCCTTATGAATATTATGAGGATGGAAAGATCACCGGCATGGATATTGACATTATGCAGGCGGTCTGCGACAAGCTTGGCATGGAGCTTAAGGTTGAGGATATGGCGTTTGATTCCATTATTCCGGCGATAGCCAGCGGAAAAGCAGACGTTGGGGCTTCCGGCTTTACCGTGACGGAGGAGCGAAAAAAGAATGTGAATTTCTCGGATACATACACAACCTCAAAGCAGGTGATCATTGTGGCAGATGCAGAGGCGGTGCAGGCAGGGCAGACGCTTTCAGAGCGGTTTTACAGCAGTTTTATACAGGAAAATCGCTTTATGTATCTGCTGAGGGGACTTGGAAATACGGTTGTCATTACCGTTTTTGCAGTGATGATCGGTATTGTGCTCGGATTTTTGATCGCAGTCGTTCGCACGAATCACGACAGAAACGGCGGTCTTACGGTGCTTAATGCCATCTGTAAGGCGTACCTGACAATCGTGCGGGGAACGCCTGTCATGATCCAGCTTTTGATCATTTACTATGTTATTTTCCAGAGCATGACGATCAATAAGCTGGTCGTGGCAGTCATCGCCTTTGGTCTGAACTCGGCAGCGTATGTGGCGGAAATTGTGCGCTCCGGTATTATGGCAGTTGACGTCGGACAGTTTGAAGCGGGCAGAAGTCTGGGTCTGACGTATCGGCAGACAATGATGAGCATCGTAATGCCGCAGGCGGTAAAGAATATCCTTCCGGCATTATGCAATGAGTTTATCAGTCTCTTAAAGGAGACCTCGATCAGCGGTTACATTGGCTTTATGGATCTGACAAAGGGCGGAGATATCATAAGGAGTGTCACCTATGATGCATTGCTGCCTCTGCTTGCGGTAGCACTCATCTATTTGCTGATGGTGATGGCATTGAGTAAGGGTGTAAATCTGTTAGAAAGGAAGTTGCGGAATAATGAGCGATAATACAGTGATCTTAGAGACAAAGAACCTGCGTAAGGCATTTGACGGGCAGGAGGTTTTAAAGGGAATTACGACAACGATCCGAAAAGGAGACGTGCTTGCACTGATCGGACCGTCCGGCTGCGGAAAATCAACATTTTTACGGTCCTTAAATCTCCTTGAGACGCCGACGGACGGTCATGTGCTGTTTGAGGGAACGGACCTCACTGCTTCGTCTGTCGACATCAATCAGGTGCGTCAGAAGATTGGAATGGTATTTCAGCAGTTTAATCTGTTTCCCAATATGACGATTGAGGAAAATATCATGCTTGCGCCGGTGAAGCTTGGCAGGATGGCGAAGGAGGATGCAAAAAAGAAGGCGGCAGAGCTTTTGGAGCGCATTGGTTTAAGTGATAAGGCGGACGCTTATCCCGCACAGCTTTCCGGCGGACAAAAGCAGCGTATCGCGATCATCCGTTCGCTGGCGATGAACCCGGATATTATTCTTTTTGACGAGCCGACCTCAGCGCTCGACCCCGAAATGGTCGGAGAGGTGCTTGCCGTTATGAAGGAGCTTGCGCAGGACGGCATGACGATGGTAGTGGTAACGCACGAAATGGGCTTTGCGCGAGAGGTCGCGAACCGCGTGATGTTTATCAATGACGGTGTGATCCAGGAGGAGGGGACGCCGCAGGAGGTGTTTGGAAATCCGAAAAGCCCAAGACTTCAGGAGTTTTTATCCAAGGTTCTCTGACAATTGTCAGAAAATATAGGGAGAGAGGTCCAATAAAGACGCAAAATTCTGTACAAACAGAATATTTTGTGGTAAAATGTAAAGAAAGCTTTCTTATTTAAGAAGAAAGTATGATACATATGAGGAGGTTTTGTTATGGCGGAGAATAGGGAAACGCAGGCAGAACGACAAACACCGGGACAAAGACGGAGAGGGATCGCGGACCAGATCAGGAGACGGATTGGGCTTGATGTGCTGCTTGTATTGATCGTGGTGGCTGCTGCATCTATTTTTATGGCGCGCGGAGTGCTCATGGAGACAAAGAGGGAGCAGCTGACACTGCAATCGGAGCTTGTGTCTTACCAGCTTGCAGATTTTTTTCATCAGTATGAGAGGATCACGGAGCAGCTTGCCGTTAATCCGCAGCTGCGGCAGGTGTTAAAGGATACAAAGGCAGGAAGCGCCCTGCCAGATACCGAGGGCTATCCGATTGTTTTTGAAAATCTCAAGAATACTGCCGGAATGGATACGCAGAATATTTTTGCAACATGGGTTGCGGATGCAGATGCAAACATGATGGTGCAGTCGGACGGCTTTGTTTCCGATGCGTCCTTTGAGATTACGGAAAGACCGTGGTATATCTGTACGGAGCAGCAGCGCACGATCTTAACGGAGCCTTATGAGGACATCAGTACGGGAAACACAATTTTGACGGCGGCGACACCTGTCTATGACAAGGACGGAAAAACGCTTCTTGGCGTGGTGGGTATGGATATTTCGTTGGAAAAGATCGATAAGATGATGGCGGAGCATAAAATCGGTGAAAAAGGTTTTGTAGTGCTGCTGTCAGCAGAGGGGACGATCATCTATCATCCGTCGGCGGATATGATCCGGCGAAATATTTCCGAGGCACAGCTGTCTCAGAATGTACTGGATGCACTGGAGGCAGACGAAGCCTGTTTCCTAAGGTATAAGCAGGCAGGAAATGTTCAGTATGGCTATGTGAGTGAAGTCGGCAATACGGGCTATATGGTAGTCAGTGATCTTCCGGCAGGGGAATATTATGCAGAGCTGGTACAGCTGATCATCATTCTGCTTATTTTGTTCGTACTTGGAATGGGCGTGGTACAGATAGGCTTAACAAGAGCGGCAACGAAGATCACGCGTCCGTTAAAGGAGCTGAATGAAACAGCACAAAAGCTTGCCGAGGGCAATCTTGATGTGAAGCTTCAGATTGATTCCAAGGATGAGGTCGGAGAGCTTGGAGCCTCGATCAATGAGACGGTAAAACGTTTAAAGAATTATATCGCTTATATTGATGAAATTTCTGAGGTGCTTTCACGCATGGCGGAGGGCAAGCTTGTCATCGAGTTAAAATATGATTATGTCGGTGAGTTTTTGAAGGTGAAACAGGCGTTGATCAATATTTCAACCTCGATGAATGAGGTAATGCTTGGCATCAGTGAGAGCGCCGAGCAGGTATCTGCGGGCGCTGATGATCTGGCAAAGGCATCACAGGACCTTGCGGGCGGCGCCGGTACACAGGCTGCGGCTGTCGAGGAGCTTGTTGCAACAGCGACTTCGATTACCGAGCAGGTTGAGGAAAATAAGCAGGAGGCTGAAAACTCTGCGAGAGAGGCGATGCAGGTCGCAAAGAAGATGGAGGACAGCCAGGATCAGATGAATCGCATGATGGAAGCGATGAATAAGATTCAGGAGACGTCGCGGGAGGTTGTCGGAATCATCAAGACGATTGAGGAGATTGCAGACCAGACGAATTTGTTGGCGCTGAATGCGGCGATTGAGGCAGCGCGTGCCGGCGAGGCAGGCAGAGGCTTTGCAGTGGTTGCAGGGGAGATCGGCAATCTGGCGGAGCAGAGCGCGAAGGCAGTTAATGTGACGCGTGATATGATCGGGGTATCTTTGGATGAGATTGAAAAAGGAAACAGCCTTGCGGAGGAGGTTCTGGATTCCCTTAAGGATTCTGTCAAAGCGATCGAGCGTGTCAACGGCATGATCCAAAAGACCTCGGAAAATGCGGTACGTCAGGCGGCAAGTATGGAGCAGATCAAGGACGGGATCGAGGAAATCTCACAGGCAGTGCAGGATAATTCGGCAACGGCGCAGGAGAGCTCGGCAACCTCTGAGGAGCTTGCGGCACAGGCAACCACATTAAATGAGATGGTACAGAGATTTGAATTGAACAGATAAAAAGATTTTTGAGAAGGAACCGCGTTGTGCGGTTCCTTTTTTATGCCATGGGAAATTGTTCCGCAATCTTATGTCATAAAAACACACTTCGTGTGAGGAAGCGCGCTTTTGTTCCTTGACGATGTGTGGAAATCCTGTTATAGTACTTATTGACCGATTGGTCAATAAGTGAAAAGGAGGGGAAATATGGAGCGCAGTAAAAAGAAGCAGCAGATGATCTGCCGGATTTTAGAGAGTGCAAAAAAGGAATTTGGGCGCTATGATTATCAGGCGGCTTCTCTAAATCGTATCTGCGATGATGCGGGAATTTCAAAGGGGATCATTTATCATTATTTTGAGAACAAGGACGCTCTGTATTTAAAGTGTGTGGAGCTTTGCTTTTGCCATATTGCAGAAGCCGCGCGGGAGAGCATGGCAGGGCAAAAGGAGCTGCGTGATGCGGCGGGTTTATATATAAAAAGCAGAGCGGTATATTTTAAAGAGCATCCAACGGAGCGGGAGATTTTCTTTCATGCACTTTTGCGCACGCCGCCAAAGCTAAAAGGGGCGGTGGATGAATTAAAGCGAACGTTTGATGGTGAGACACTTTTGCTGTTTCAGAAATTGTTGGAAAATAGCCGGATGAATCATGCAATTTCGGTTGGGGAAGCGCTGTCGTTTTTAAAAATTCAGCTGGATATGTTTCATCAGTATTTTCAGTTGGAAACAGCGGAGAAGCCAATGAAGGAAGCGATTGAAGAATATGAAAGGCAGGTCGGGGTTTGGCTTGAGATTCTTTTTAACGGACTGATGGAAAAGGAGGAAACGAAATGATTTTGAATTATCTGATTACATTTGGGGCTGCGGTGGTGTTCGGAAAGCTGGTATCGAAGCTGAAGCTTCCGGCGATCTTAGGGTGGCTTCTTGCGGGAATGGTCTTTGGACCGTACGCGTTAAATTTACTAAACGATGCGATACTGAGCGAACCGGTCTATGAATACGCGATCAATATACTGGAGTGCAGCGTGGGTCTGATGATCGGAACAGAGCTGGTGTGGAAGAAAATAAAGGCGGCGGGCAAACAGATCATCGTGACGACCCTCACGCAGTCGCTGGGCACCTTCTTCTTTGTGAGCCTGGTGTTCGGGATTGTTTTTTATTTTACGGGAACGCCTGTGTATCTGGCGTTTATTTTCGGAGGCATCGCGCTTGCGACAGCTCCGGCTCCGGCGCTTTCGATCGTTCGGGAGTTTCGTACCACGGGACCTGTGACCAAGACCCTGATCCCGATGGCGGCGCTTGATGATATGGTCGGCGTGGTTGTCTTTTTCAGTGTGATCGCAGTGGTGAGCGGCAGTCTGTCTGCGGACAGTATGCCGGCATATATGATCCCGCTGTTTATCGGTGTACCGTTGCTTCTTGGTGGGATCGGAGGGCTGATCAGCGGACTTTTGATGCGGAAGATGAAAGGAAAATGGGCGCTCTTTTGCAATCTGCTGCTCTCGATTTTGGCGATCTCGGCGGTGGGCATTTACATCAATTATTATCTGTTCCCGGCACCGATCTTGAATTTTATGCTGATCGGTATGGCGTACTCCGCTGTTTTTGCCAATCTGATCTCCGAGGAAAAGCTGGACGAGCTTATGGGAGGTTTTCAGCCGATCCTCACAGTTTCCATGATCGCGGTGATCTTAAATCTTGGCGCGCCGCTCGATTACCATCTGATTTTTGGAGCGGGCGTATTTACGGCAGTCTATATTCTTTCGCGCGCCTTTGGAAAATACTTTGGGGCAAGATTCGGAGCATCCGTTACAAAAGCGCCGGATACCGTCCGAAAATATCTTGGATTTACGCTGCTGCCGCATTCCGGTGTCTCGCTCGTCTTTACGGGGATCGCAGTTAATATGCTGACGGGACCTGCGCCTGAGTGCGCGAAGATCGTGCAGGGAACGATCGCCGCTGCTGCGGTCATCAATGAGATCATTGCTGTGATCGTTGCGAAAAAGGGCTTTGAATGGGCAGGGGAAATGGCGGTTGACAGATGAAAGTATTTGTAGTATGCTTATAGCACAAAATCATTGAAATTGTTACTGGGGAATTTATATCTTGCAGGCAAAACTCAATTTAAAGAAAGCTATATTGTATGATATAGTCTTTCTTGGATTGAGTTTTTTTAGTATGGGAGAGGAATGTCTTGGTTATAAAGAAGGTATTAAATAATAATGCGGCGATTGTTCTCGAAGGAGAGAAAGAGATTGTTGTCATGGGAAAAGGGATTGCTTTTCAAAGAAAGAAGGGCGAGGAGATTGACAAGAATCGGGCGCGGAAAATATTTACACTGGAAAATAAGAAAAATAATAATCGCCTGATTGAGCTGATCGGTGAGATTCCGTATGAATACTTGCATTTATCGGAGCAGATTATCCGTATGGCGGAAGAAAAGCTTGGGATAAAATTTAATGAAAATATTTATCTCACATTGACAGACCATATTCACTTTGCGATTGACAACTGCCGCAAAAATATTCCTATGAGAAATTCATTGCTTTATGATGTCAGGCGTCTGTACAAAAAAGAATTTATAGTTGCCCGGGAAGCGCTGTGTCTGATCCGGAAGGCGACCGGAGCGGAACTGCCGTTGGACGAGGCGGCTTCCATTACGCTTCATTTTATAAATGCGGCGGGAGAGCGCGAGATACCGGAAATGATCGAAGTTATGAATATCGTTTCGGAAGTGTGCAATATTGTCAAATATACGTTAAATATTGAGTTTGATGAGGATTCGCTGAGTTATTACCGTTTTATCAACCATTTGAAATTTTTTGCAGAAAGAGTGTTATCTGAAAAATTTTATGAGGACAACGACATGGAATTATTTGAAATGATTGTCACGAAATATCCGAAAGCGTTTGAATGTGCCAAAAAGATCCGTGAGTTTATCACAAAAAAATATGATAAACATATTACGCAGGAGGAGTTGTTGTATTTAACTGTTCATATTGAACGATTATTGCAGAAGGAAATCAATATGTGCAGTTGAAGATAGAGGATGAGAAAGAAGGTGGAGAAGGCAGAGCACGCGTATCGTAATCGAATTTGAAAAGGATTGTTACTGTTAAATCAGGCAAAACCCTCAATTCACCAAAACAGAGTTGATTTTATTTTTGATGAAAGAGAGGATGAAAAAATGGATTACAAAAAATTAGCAGCCGATATTTTAAAAAATATTGGCGGAGAGAGTAATGTGCAGAATGTGACGCACTGTGCAACAAGACTGAGGCTTCATCTTGCGGATGACGGCAAGGCAGATAAGGAAGCGATTGAGAACTTAAAAGGTGTATTTAGTGTTGTAAATAAAAGTGGGCAGTTTCAGGTTGTCATTGGAAATGATGTGCCGAATGTTTACCGGGAGTTTGTGAAGCTTGGTAACTTCGCCAACAGTGTACCGGATGACAAAAAAGAAAAAAAGAGGTTTAAAATAACGGATTTATTTGATATTATTTCGGCTATCTTTGTGCCGGTAGTGCCTGCTTTGGCGGGATGTGGTCTGTTAAAAGGACTGTTGTCATTACTGGTGACGTTTGGGCTGATGGATACGGGTTCCCAGACCTATGCGATCCTGAGTATCGTCGGGGATGCAGGTTTTTATTTCCTTCCGATGATGTTAGCTTACACATCTGCACAGAAGTTTAAGGCAAATCCTTTTTATGCGGTTGTGTTGGCAAGCGTGCTGCTTCATCCAAACCTTACTGCACTTTTTGAGGCAGGAGAAGCGCTCCGCTTTTTGGGGCTTCCGGTGACAACAGCCAAATACGCATCGTCGGTCATACCGATCATTCTGATCGTATGGGTGATGTCTTATGTGCAGCGTTTCTTTGAAAAATATATTCCAAAGGCGATCAAATTGATCGTTGTGCCGTTGTGTACATTTTTGATCATGGTTCCGATCGGATTGATCGTACTGGGACCTGTGGGAACGATCGTTGGCGATGCGCTGGCTGGAGCGATCATGTTCCTGGACGGCAAAGCTTCATGGCTGATCCCAACCATCATTGGCGGCTTTACTCCTCTGATGGTTATGACAGGTATGCATTACAGCCTGTTCCCGGGTGTTTTTCAGCAGATGGCAACTGTGGGTTATCAGACGATTTTTCCTGGAATGGTGGCATCTAATTTATGTCAGGGTGCAGCTTCTCTGGCAGTTGGAATAAAAGCAAAGAATAAAGAACTAAAAGAACTGGCTTACTCGGTGGGTGTTACAGCGTTACTTGGCATTACAGAACCGGCGTTGTACGGGGTGACGATGAAATTAAAGCGCCCCTTGTATGCTGTGCTGATCGGAGGTGCCTGCGGTGGTTTTTATATGGGACTCACCGGTGTCCGTGCATTTGCGCCAAACGGTGCTTCTATTCTGCAGATCGGCGTATATGTCGGCGGAGATGGATTTGGTAATGTGATCAACTTGTTGATCGGTATTGCGATTGCTTTTACGATCACCTTTATACTTACACTGCTGTTTGGATTTGAAGATGCAGAGGATCGGGAGACGGGAGAAGCAGATACAGCAGTCAAGAGTGCAGAGGAAAAGGGAAGTACCAAAATTGTGATCGCATCACCGTTAAACGGTCAGATGATCTCGTTGAAAGATGTGAGTGACGAGACATTTGCATCTGAGGTCATGGGAAAAGGTGTGGCGATCATTCCTTCTGACGGGAAGGTGGTGGCGCCTGTCGATGGGGAGATCAGTACACTGTTCGCCACAAACCACGCTATGGGACTGGTTTCCAAAGAAGGAACGGAGATACTGATTCATATTGGTATTGATACAGTAGAGTTAAACGGTGAGGGATTTACCGCTCATGTACAGCAGGGGGATCAGGTAAAAAAAGGCGATCTGCTTGTTGAGTTTGATCTGCCTTTTATCAAAGAAAAAGGATTTGACCCGACAACCATGATGATCGTAACAAATTCCACAGATTATCTGGAATTTATCGTTTCAAATGAAACTACTGTAAAGCAGATGGACAAAGCGATTGTAATTCTTTAAATATGTGAGGTTAAAAATGAAATTTTCAAAAGATTTTTTATGGGGCGGAGCGACCGCCGCGAACCAGTATGAGGGTGGTTATCTGGAAGGCAAAAAGGGACTGAGCATTGTTGATGTCGAGAGAGGGGCACGACATGGCGTACAGAGGCAGATTGACGAGGAAATTTTTCCGGATGCATATTATCCAAGTCATGTGGCAACAGACTTTTATCATCATTATAAGGAGGATATCGCATTGTTTGCCGAGATGGGATTTCGATGCTTTCGGATGTCGATTGCATGGACAAGAATCTTTCCAAATGGCGATGAAGAGACGGCAAACGAGGAAGGCTTAAAGTTTTACGATGATGTGTTTGACGAACTGCTTAAATATGGGATAAAACCGGTAGTCACATTATCGCACTATGAAATGCCGCTGTATCTGGTAAAAAAATATGGCTCATGGAGAAACCGCAAATTGATCGATTTTTATACGCGTTACTGTGAGGTTGTGTTTGAGCGTTATAAAGATAAAGTGGAATACTGGATGACATTTAATGAGATCAATGCAAGCGCGGAAGCAAAAAGACCATGGCATCAGGCGGGTATCATCTATGAGGAAGGCGAGGAGCCATATCAGACGATCTTGCAGGCGTCTCATCATATGCTTGTTGCCAGTGCAAAAGCGGTAAGCATTGGACATAAGATCAATCCTGATTTTAAAATTGGCTGTATGCTGCTGTACCCGCTGTTTTATGCGGCAACGTGTGCGCCCGAGGATCAGGTTGCGGTGAGGAACAGGATGTTATTTACTTATTATTACGGTGATGTTCATGTAAAAGGAAGATACACAAATACCTGTACCTCCGTGTGGGAAAAATATCATGTAAAGATTGAGACAGCACCGGGAGATCTGGAAATTTTAAGTGAGGGTCGTGTGGACTACATTGGATTCAGCTATTACTTTTCTTCGATCGAGGGTGAAAATCTGGAATATGCAGAAGGAAACGTCATCGGAGGCGGAAGAAATCCTTATTTGAAAGTGACAGACTGGGGCTGGCAGATCGATCCGATTGGACTGCGAGTTGCGTTAAACAATCTGTACGACCGGTATCAGATACCGCTGTTTATTGTGGAGAACGGCATGGGTGCTGTGGATCAAGTGGAAGAGGATGGTACAATTTGTGACGATTATCGCATTGACTATTTAAGACAGCATATTGAGGAAATGAAAAAGGCGGTGGAGATAGATCATGTTGCGTTGATGGGTTATACCCCGTGGGGATGCATTGATCTGATCTCGGCAGGAACAGGTGAAATGAAAAAACGTTACGGATTTATTTATGTGGATCGCGATGACCATGGAAATGGAACGTTGAAACGCTTGAGAAAAAAATCATTTGACTGGTATAGGAAGGTGATTGCGACAAACGGTGAAGATTTAGGATCAATCCTATAAGAAAAATTGAAAAGGGATGGCAGAAAGCATGAGGGGTATCGGAATTTCCTAAAGAAAAACGGTATCATGCCGCTGGTGCTTCTGCTGTCCTTTTTATATGGAATAAGTACTCTTGTGCGTCGAATATTTTTGAATTTGCAACGAACCATGAATTGTGATACTATATCTATTATTGCACAATGAGATACGGAATGGAGACATTTTTTATGAAGTGGAAGAAATATACGATCGAGACGACGACAGCGGCTGAGGATTTTATAAGTGCCATGCTCATGGAGCTTGGCATTGAGGGTGTGGAGATTGAGGACAACATTCCTCTATCCAAGGAGGATCAGGCAGACATGTTTATTGATTTTCTGCCGGAGCTCCCGCCGGACGACGGCGTGAGCCATGTCAGCTTTTACCTTGAGGATCACGGAGAGGATTTCACGGAACTGTTAAAGCAGGTAAAGACTGCGCTGGAGGAGCTGCGCCGGACGGTGGAGGTCGGCAGCGGTATTATCACCTCCGATGTGACGGAGGATCTGGACTGGATCAACAACTGGAAACAGTTTTTTTCATCCTTTTACATTGACGATATTCTGATCAAGCCGACGTGGGAGGAGTTAAAACCGGAGGACGCGGACAAGTTTTTGATCGAGATTGATCCGGGTGTGTCGTTTGGCACGGGGAAGCATGAGACGACGCAGCTTTGCATCCGTCAGCTGTTAAAATATATCCGCGGGACGAAGGAGTATACGCCGGAGTGGACAGCGCCGCGGGTGCTTGATGTTGGCTGCGGCAGCGGGATTTTGTCGATCGTGGCGTTAAAGCTCGGTGCGTCTGCGGTTGTGGGGACGGATCTGGATGCGGACTGCATGACGTCCACGCGGGAAAACATGGAGGTCAACCATCTGGACACGGCGCTTGGAACATTTTATGTCGGTAATCTGATCGACGATGCGGCATTGCAGCAGAAGGTCGGCAGTGAGAAATATGAGATTGTGGTCGCAAATATTCTGGCGGACGTCATCATCCCGATGGCGCCTGTGATTCCGGCGCTTTTAAAAGAGGGCGGTTATTTTATCACGTCCGGGATTATTGATTTTAAGGAAAATGAAGTGAAGCAAGCGATCGAACAGGCGGGACTTACCGTTGTGGAAATCAACCATCAGGGCGAGTGGGTGAATATCACGGCGAGAAAATAGCATTGGTTCTTGGAAAACAAGTGGGAGAAGGCTGTGCGGGATAAGAGGAACAGGTTATGTATCAGTTTTTTGTAGAGGATACACAGGTCGGGGAGCGTACCGTGACTATTGAGGGAAGCGATGTCAATCATATCAAAAATGTATTGCGTATGAAGCATGGCGAGCGGGTGCGTATCAGCAGTACATCGGGCAAAAATTATTTCGGCAGGATCGCGGAGTTTTCCGGTGAGACGGTGCTTGTCGCGCTTGCGGAGGAGTGTGCTCCCGATACGGAGCTTCCCAGCCGGATTTATCTGTTTCAGGGACTGCCCAAAAGCGATAAGATGGAGCTTATCATCCAGAAGGCAGTGGAACTTGGTGCATACGAGATCATTCCGGTGGCGATGAAAAACTGTGTGGTGAAGCTTGATGAAAAAAAAGCCGCGGCAAAGACGGCGCGCTGGCAGGAGATCGCAAAGAGCGCCGCAAAGCAGTCAAAGAGAAGCATCATCCCCAAGGTGGAGCACCCGGTGAGTTATCAGGAGGCGTTAGCGGCAGCGGCAGAGCTTGATGTCGTGCTTGTTCCCTACGAGAATGAGCGTGGGATGGCGGCGACACGAGAAGTCATGGAGGCGATCGTACCGGGACAGAGTGTCGGTATTTTTATTGGACCGGAGGGCGGTTTTTCCGATGGGGAGATCGAGCTGGCGCGTGAGCATGATATGAGACTGATATCCCTCGGAGGACGCATTTTGCGGACAGAGACGGCGGGGCTTGCCACGCTGTCCGTTTTGATGTATCATCTTGAGACGGGAAAAGAATAAAGAAGGCGTGGAAAAATGGAAGTATATTTGGATAATTCGGCAACGACCCGGTGCAGTGCGCGCGCAAGGGATCTGATGCTGCAGGTATTGGCGGAGGATTATGGAAATCCTTCCTCGCTGCACAATAAAGGGAAAGAAGCGGAGGATTATATCCGGCGGGCGCGCGAGCAGATCGCGCGGACGTTAAAGCTTGACGGGAGAGAGCTTTTGTTCACCTCCGGCGGAACAGAATCGAATAATCTGGCGCTGATCGGCGGGGCATTGGCAAATCAGCGGCTTGGCAGACATATCATTACAACTGCCGTTGAGCATCCGTCCGTCCATGCGCCGCTGGCACATTTAAAGGGGCTTGGATATGAGATCACGGAGCTTTCTGTTGATCGGGACGGTGTGATTTCCTTAGAGGAATTGCGATGTGCTCTGCGTGAAGACACAGTGCTTGTGTCGATCATGATGGTAAATAATGAAATTGGCGCCTTGGAGCCTGTGATGGAAGCTGGGAAGCTGATCAAGGAGAAGAACCCAAACACGCTGTTTCATGTGGATGCTATTCAGGCATACGGAAAATTTTACATTTACCCAAAAAAATGGGGGATTGACCTTCTTTCGGTCAGTGGTCATAAGATTCATGCGCCCAAGGGCACAGGATTTTTGTATATTGCAGATAAGGTAAAGGTCCAGCCGATGATTTTCGGCGGCGGGCAGCAGAAGGGGCTGCGGTCAGGAACGGAGAATGTGCCGGGGGTGGCTGCGCTTGGGGAAGCCGCGGCGGAGATTTATGAGGATTTTGAGGGAAAAATAGAGCGGATGCATGCGCTAAGAGAGCGTCTGATCGCAGGCATTGGGGAGATTGAGGGCGTGACGGTAAATAGCAGAACAGACAGAAGCTGCGCGCCGCACATTGTAAGCATCAGCATTCGTGATGTGAAAAGCGAGGTCATGCTGCACTCTCTGGAGGAGTATGGCATTTATGTGTCAGCGGGCAGCGCCTGCTCCTCGCATAAGCCAGCGCCAAGCCGCACGCTGCAGGCGCTTGGACTTTCCAAAGGTGCAGTGGAATCGACGATCCGTATCAGCCTTAGCGTTGATACGACGGAGGAGGAGGTCGATTATGCGGCGGAGAAAATGAAGGAGATCATTCCGTTCCGCAGAAAATTTGTCCGCAGATAGATCGGATAGACATATGAGAGCAAACGTATGTAAAAAGAATGGAGATTATATATGTACAGATCATTTTTAATTAAGTACGCAGAAATTGCAATTAAGGGGAAAAACCGTTATCTGTTCGAGGATGCGCTTGTCGGCAGGATCAGCCGTGTGTTAAAAAAGGTGGACGGTAAATTCCGCGTGCGCAAGGAGCAGGGACGGATTTATGTGGATGCGGAAGGGGAGTATGATCATGACGAGGTGATCGGCGCATTAAAATGTGTGTTCGGTATCGTCGGCATCTGTCCGGTCGTTCTTATTGAGGATGAAGGCTTTGAGCGTCTTGCAGAGGAAGTGCTCGCTTACATCGACCGTGTCTATGCGGACAAGCAGTTTACCTTTAAGGTCAATGCGAGACGTGCGCGTAAAAATTACCCGATGGAGTCGATGGAGATCAATGCAAAGCTGGGCGAGAAGATTCTGGAGGCATTTCCCAAAACCCGTGTGGACGTGCATCAGCCTGAGGTTGTGCTGAATGTTGAGATCCGCAACCAGATTAACATCTATTCTGTGATCATTCCCGGACCGGGCGGTATGCCGGTCGGGACAAACGGCAGCGCGATGCTGCTCTTATCGGGGGGCATTGACAGTCCGGTGGCGGGCTATATGATCGCAAAGCGTGGCGTATCCATAGACGCAGTTTATTTTCATGCGCCGCCTTATACGTCAGAGCGCGCAAAGCAGAAGGTTGTCGATCTGGCAAAGATTGTTGCAAAATATTCCGGTCCGATGAAGCTGCATGTCGTAAACTTTACGGACATTCAGCTCTACATCTATGAGCAGTGCCCGCATGAGGAGCTTACAATTATCATGCGCCGCTACATGATGAAGCTTGCGGAGCATTTTGCGAAGGAACATAAATGCCTGGGACTCATTACCGGAGAGAGCATTGGACAGGTGGCAAGCCAGACGATGCAGTCATTAGCGGCGACAAACGAGGTCTGCACGATGCCTGTGTACCGTCCGCTGATCGGCTTTGATAAGCAGGAGATCGTGGAGGTGTCCGAGAGGATCGGCGCATACGAGACGTCGATTTTGCCGTATGAGGATTGCTGTACGATTTTTGTGGCAAAGCATCCGGTCACAAAGCCGAGCTTAAATGTGATCCATAATGATGAGAAGAAGCTTGATGAGAAGATCGACGCGCTGATGCAGGCGGCGATCGACACGACAGAGGTGATAGAGCTTGAAGGATAAGAAAATCAATCCACAATGATCGTGAATTGAAAAAACCGCAGGAAATCTTCCTGCGGTGCGCTTTTTAAGAAATTAGATCAGGTAAGGCTTTAAGGTTTCCATAATCTCGTCCACATTCGTCTCTGCATGAATGGCAAGGTCGATCGGCTTGGATAAATCTAAGCTGAAGATACCCATAATAGACTTTGCGTCAATCACATATCTGCCAGAGATTAAGTCAAAATCAAATTCATACTGTGTGATAGCGTTGACAAAAGACTTTACCTTGTCAATGGAGTTTAAAGAAATCTGTACTGTTTTCATGTGAAAAACCTCCTTAGAATTAACTGTTTCAAGATAGTTCTATAGTAATGGTTTTTCATGGAAAAGTCAACATAAAAAGCAAGTGAAAATGAGCAGGAAATATGGCTGAAGGATCATAGACAGAAATTTTTCAGCCACAGACTTGTACGCCCACGTTTAAAATGGAAGGAATACAAAAAGGAGGCAGAGATGAAAAAAGCGGCGTTACATAATTTGGGATGTAAGGTAAATGCATATGAGACGGAGGCAATGCAGCAGCTGCTGGAGGGGGCGGGATATGAGATCGTGCCCTTTACGGAACGCGCCGACGTCTATGTGATCAATACCTGTTCGGTGACGAATATGGCGGACAGGAAGTCAAGACAGATGCTGCACCGGGCAAAAAAGATGAATCCCGAGGCGATCGTTGTCGGGGCTGGATGCTATGTGCAGACAAAGGAGGAGCAGGCGCTTGTCGATGATGCGATCGACATTGTGATAGGAAATAATAAAAAGCATGAGCTGTTGGAGCTTCTAAATGAATATGAAGCGTCTTGCGGAAAGACCAAAAGCGTGACGGATATTAACCATGAGAAACAGGAGTATGAGGAGCTGTTTTTGGAAAAGACGGCAGAGCATACGAGAGCGTTTATCAAGGTGCAGGACGGCTGCAACCAGTTTTGCAGCTATTGTATCATACCGTTTGCGCGCGGCAGGGTCAGAAGCCGCGCCGCACAGGAGGTGGTGGCGGAGATACGCAGACTGGCGGCGAACGGTTATCAGGAGGTTGTGCTGACCGGCATTCGCCTAAGCTCTAACGGTGTGGATACAGGCGACAGTCTGCTGCATCTGATCGAACAGGTCCATAAAGAGGATGGGATTCAAAGAATCCGGCTGGGCAGCTTAGAGCCGCGCATTGTGACGGAGGAGTTTGCTGCAAAGCTCTCAGGTATGGAGAAAATCTGCCCGCATTTTCATCTGTCATTACAGAGCGGCTGTGACGCGACGCTCTCCCGCATGAACAGACGGTATGATACTGCGGAATATGAAAAGGGCTGTGAAATTTTGCGCAGATATTTTGCGCATCCGGCGATCACCACGGATGTGATCGTTGGATTTCCGGGAGAGACGGAAGAAGAATTTGAGACGACGCGGGCATATTTAGAGCGCATCCGTTTTTATGAGATGCATATTTTCCAGTATTCCAAGCGCGAGGGTACGAAGGCTGCGGCAATGAAGGAGCAGATACCGGAGGAGATAAAAAAGCGGCGCAGCGAGGAGCTGCTCGCATTGGGCGCGCGTATGTCGAGAGAGTTCCGCGATTATTATATAGGGAAAAAGACGCAGGCGCTCCTTGAGGAGAAGTTTCTCTGGGAGGGCGAGACATACTATACGGGCTATACGAAGGAGTATGTCAAGGTTGCCGTACAAAGCGAGAGGGAGCTGCAGAATCAGTTTGTTTCGGGCATCGTAAAAAAAGAACTGACGGAAGGCATTTATCTTATGGTTGAATTTTAGGACAAACTATATTAAAATGAAAATAGCAATGCTTTTCGCACAAGAGGATAAAATGCACAAATTCTTGTGAGAGCAGGTATAAGGGCGTGACAAATATGCAGAATATCAATAACACACAATATTTTAAAGTAGAAAAAGAGCCGGAGCTTAAGGTGAGTGAGATACTGACGATCGTCTATCATGCACTGACGGAGAAGGGCTATAATCCGGTGAATCAGATTGTTGGATATATTATGTCTGGTGATCCTACTTATATCACCAGCTATAAGAATGCAAGAAGTCTGATCATGAAGGTAGAGCGTGACGAACTGGTTGAGGAGGTTTTAACCGCCTATATCAGGAATAACCACTGGGAATAAGCTGCGCGGAGAGGCGATATTTTAAGATGCGGATTTTAGGATTGGATTTCGGCGCGAAGACTGTTGGTGTTGCGGTCAGCGACGAGCTTTTACTGACGGCGCAGGGATTGGAGATTATCAGAAGACAATCTCCTAATAAGCTGCGCCAGTCTTTGGCAAGGATAGAAGAAATTGTGCGGGAATATCAGGTAGAGCGTATCGTGTTGGGTTACCCGAAGAATATGAATAATACCGAGGGTGAGCGTTGCGGGAAAACAAAAGAGTTCCAGGAGATGCTTGAGCGCCGGACGGGCGTGGAGGTCATCTTGTGGGATGAGCGTTTGACGACAGTTTCGGCTGACAGGCTCATGATGGAGACAGGGATCAGGAGAGAGGACCGAAAGAAGTATGTGGATAAGATTGCAGCGGTGTTTATCCTGCAGGGTTATCTGGATTCGCTTCATATGGGCAGCCGATGAAATGGAGTAATTGTAATGATGGAGAAAGTTGTATTTATTGACCCGAAATCTAAAGAGAAGCTTGCGTTTTTTGTGGTTGAGGAGACGAAGGTAAGCGGAACAAAATATCTTTTTGTGACGGAAAAGGAAACAGAAGACTGTGAGGCATATATCTTGAAAGAAATCTGCACGGAGGGCGACGAGGTCGTATACGAAATGGTGGAGGACGACACGGAGCTTACGGCTGTCGGCAAGATATTTGCGGAGCTGATCGAGGATGCAGACATTGAATACGAACGGTAAGAAAGAGATGAAGTTAAGAACGGAGGTAATATTTTGAAAAAAGAAAAAACTGCAAAGCTGAAGATCATTCCATTGGGAGGATTGCAGCAGATTGGTATGAACATTACTGCCTTTGAGTACGAAGACAGTATTATTGTTGTGGACTGCGGTCTCTCATTTCCGGAGGATGACATGTATGGAATTGACCTTGTGATCCCGGACATCAGTTATCTGAGGGAGAATATCGAGAAGGTCAAGGGCTTTTTTATTACGCATGGTCATGAGGATCACATCGGAGCGATTCCTTATGTGCTGCGTGAGATCAATGTGCCGATTTATTCGACGAAGCTTACAAACGGTCTGATCGAGCATAAGCTTCGTGAACACAATATGCTCACGAAGGTAAAGCGCAAGGTCGTAAAGCACGGACAGCACATCAATCTTGGATGCTTTCGCGTGGAGTTTATCAAGACAAACCACAGCATTCAGGATGCCGCGGCGCTCGCGATTTATTCGCCGGCGGGTATCGTGGTCCATACCGGAGATTTTAAGGTGGATTATACGCCGGTATTCGGCGATGTGATCGATCTGCAGCGCTTTGGCGAGATTGGAAAAAAGGGCGTGCTTGCTCTGATGTGCGACAGTACCAATGCGGAGCGTCCGGGATTTACGAAATCGGAAAAGACGGTTGGCAGAACCTTTGAGGAGCTGTTTGCAGATAATAAGGACCGCAGGATCATTGTCGCGACCTTTGCATCGAACGTAGACCGCGTGCAGCAGATCATCAATACTGCCTATAAGCATGGGCGTAAGGTTGCGGTTGAGGGACGCAGCATGGTCAATATCATAGGGATCGCATCAGAGCTTGGCTATGTCCGCATTCCGGATCATACGCTGATCGATATTGACGAGGTAAAGCACTATCCCGATGAGAAGATCGTTCTTGTCACGACGGGAAGCCAGGGTGAGGCTATGGCGGCGTTATCCCGTATGGCGAGCGGCATTCATAAGAAGGTGTCAATTAAGCCGAACGACACGATCGTTTTAAGCTCCAACCCGATACCGGGCAATGAAAAAGCTGTTTCGCGCATTATCAACGAGCTCTCGATCAGGGGAGCAAATGTGATTTTTCAGGATGTGCATGTGTCGGGTCATGCCTGTCAGGAGGAGATCAAGCTGATTTATTCGCTGGTAAGACCGAAATATGCAGTGCCGATACATGGGGAGTACCGTCACCTGATCGCACAGGCGAAGGTGGCGCAGGAGCTTGGGATTCCAAAGGAAAATATTTTCCTGATCTCTACCGGAGACGTGCTGGAGCTTTCGGAGGAGAGCGCGGCGGTAACCGGCAAGGTGCATACGGGAGCGATCATGGTGGACGGTCTTGGCGTGGGCGATGTCGGAAATATCGTGCTGCGTGACCGCCAGCATCTGGCGGAGGACGGTATCATCATTGTGGTGCTGACCTTGGAGAGCGGTTCGGGACAGCTTTTGGCAGGACCCGATCTTGTCTCAAGAGGCTTTGTCTATGTCCGGGGCTCGGAGAGCCTCATGGAGGAGGCAAAGAATCTTTTGGATGATAAGATGCAGTATTGCATGGATAAGGGAATTACAGACTGGGGCAAGATCAAGACCGAGATCAAGGATTCCCTCGGAGATTTTGTCTGGAAGGAGACAAAGCGCCGTCCGATGATCATGCCGATCATTATGGAGGTATAGGAAAGGGCAGTGTAAGAGAAAACGCTTTGACATGGCGGGCGAGGAAGATACATGAAGCTAAATAAGATGATTTTTAAATTTGTCAGTCTGAGTTTTTCTATTCTGGTGCTCCTACTTGTTGTGGTAGGTCTGATAGAGCTCGGAACCTTTTGCTACAACTTCGGCTATCGGGTCTTTACCGAGGAGGCGGTTGCGGAAGCGCCGGGAGAGGATGTTGTGGTGCAGATAACTGCTGATATGTCAGAGCATGAGATAGGAAAGCTGCTTAAGGAGCAGGGGCTGATCCGTGACGATAAGCTGTTTTATGCGCAGTTAAAGCTATCGGCATATTCCGATAAGCTTCTGCCGGGGATTTATACGCTCAATACATCCATGACAGGCAAGGAGATGATCGTCGTGATGGGAACAGGGACAGAGGAGAGTACGGAGCAGTGATTGCAGACGAGAGACTTGCAGCGTATATCAATTCCCTTGATACGGGAAATACAGAAATTTTAGACAGGATCGAGCGGGAAGCAAAGGCGGCAGGGGTGCCGATCATCCGCAAGGAGATGCAGGGCTTTTTAAAGCTGCTTCTGGCAATGAAAAAGCCGGAGCGCATCCTGGAGGTTGGAACTGCAGTCGGCTTCTCCGCTGTTTTGATGGCGGAGTATACGCAGGGATCAACGCGGATCATTACGATTGAGAATTATGAAAAGCGGATTCCGATCGCCCGTGAGAATTTCCGTCGGGCGGGCAAAGAGGATCAGATCACTCTTTTGGAGGGAGACGCCGCAGAGCTTCTTCCTACGTTGGAAGGGACATTCGATTTTATTTTTATGGATGCGGCGAAGGGGCAGTATATTCATTTTCTGCCTGAGATACTGCGGCTTTTAGCGCCGGATGGCATCCTTGTGTCGGACAATGTCCTCCAGGACGGGGATATTCTGGAATCGCGCTTTATCGTGACGCGAAGAAACCGCACGATCCATAAACGGATGCGGGAATATTTATATGTGCTGACACACCATGAGGAGCTTACCACGGCAGTGCTTCCGGTAGGCGATGGGATCACCGTCAGTACAAGATGCACAAAGCGGCAGGAGACGCCGCAGACAGGCTAGGCGCAGCAGCGGCGCCGCTTTTTTGCGATAAGCTGCTTAGGAATGGAGATTAGTATATTAGTATGAGAAAACCGGAGTTATTGATACCGGCAAGCAGCCTTGAGGTGTTAAAGGTTGCTGTTATTTACGGCGCGGATGCAGTGTATATCGGAGGAGAAGCATTTGGACTCCGCGCGAAGGCGAAGAATTTTTCAATGGATGAGATCCGCGAGGGGATCGCATTTGCGCATGAGCATGGCGTAAAGGTATATATTACTGCAAATATTCTGGCGCACAACGGAGATTTAAGAGGCGTGCGGCGTTATTTTGAGGAATTGCGTGAGGTAAAGCCCGATGCGCTGATCATTGCGGACCCAGGGGTGTTTGCCATTGCAAAGGAGATCTGTCCCGAGCTTGAGCTTCATATCAGCACACAGGCAAATAATACGAATTACGGAACCTATCTTTTCTGGTACGCGCAGGGCGCAAAGCGCGTTGTTTCCGCAAGGGAGCTCTCTCTGGCAGAGATTCGGGAAATTCGGGCGAATATCCCCGATGACCTTGAGATTGAGACCTTTATTCACGGAGCGATGTGTATGTCCTATTCGGGACGTTGTCTGTTGTCGAATTATTTTACCGGAAGGGACGCGAACCGCGGCGCATGTACGCACCCGTGCCGTTGGAAATATGCGCTGGTGGAGGAGAAGCGTCCGGGAGAGTATCTGCCGGTCTATGAAAACGAGCGCGGTACTTACATTTTTAATTCCAGAGACCTTTGTATGATCGAGCATATTCCGGAGCTGATGGAATCGGGTATTGACAGTTTTAAAATAGAGGGTAGAATGAAGACAGCGCTATATGTGGCAACCGTGGCAAGAACCTACCGGAGGGCGATTGACGATTATAAGCAGTCACCCGAGCTTTACAAGGAGCATCTGCCGTGGTATCTGGATCAAATATCAAATTGTACCTATCGTCAGTTTACAACCGGATTTTTCTTTGGAAGACCGACGGATGAGGCGCAGATCTATGACAACAATACATATGTCAAGGAATACACTTATCTTGGCATTGTGGGTGAGCGGACAAAGGAAGGTCTGTACCGCATCGAGCAACGCAACAAGTTTTCCGTGGGAGAGGAAATTGAGGTGATGAAGCCGGACGGTGAGAACCGGACGGTAACTGTCCGCCGGATCGTGGATGAGCAGGGACAGGAAATGGAGTCTTGTCCGCATCCGCAGCAGGTACTTTTTATCGATTTAGGAGAGCCATTGGAGCTTTATGATATTTTGCGCAGAAAAGAATAAGGACGGTACAAAGCGATGAAAGAGGAGAAATATGTTGCGTATGTGGGTACCTACACCCACGAGAACAGTGTCGGAATCCATATTTATGACTTGAATGTGTCGGAGGGTGGATTAAGGGAACGTAAGGTCGTTCCGATCAATAATCCGTCCGATATTGTGGTGTCCAAGGATCGCAGATTTTTGTATTCGATCGCGGACGAGGGAGTGGAGGCGTTTGCCATCCAGCCGGACGGCGATCTGATTCCGATGAATAAGCAGTGGATCGGCGGTATGCGCGGCTGTTATGTCGAGGTGGATGATGAAAACCGTTATTTGTTTGTGGGCGGTCATCATGACGGACGCGTCAGCATGATGCGCCTTGCGCCGGACGGAAGCATCGGTGAGATTTCCGACGGGGTCTTTCACAAGGGTATGGGCAGAAGCATTGCCCAGCGCAATTTCATTCCGCATGTAGACTGCGTCAAGCTGACACCGGAGCAGAAGTTTCTCTGTGCTGTCGACAATGGTCTGGATCAGGTGAAGGTGTACCGTGTGGATTATGAGAACGGAAAGCTTAAGCTGATCGATATTATCCGTGGGCCGCTGGAGTCTGCGCCCCGTATGATACGGTTTTCCAGAGACGGACAGTACGCATATATTTTATACGAGCTTTTGAATATGATCGAGGTATACCATTATTCGGTTGTGGACGACGAACCTGTGTTTGAAAAGATCCAGGAGGTTCGGACTGTTACGCATAAAGAGGAGGACGTCTGTGCAGCCTCGGGCATGGAAATCTCAAAGAGCGGCAAATATCTGATGTGCAGCAATGCCGGTGTTAATTCTGTCGTGTGCTATGAGATCGATGCCAGGACCGGAATGCTTACGGAGAAGTTCATGACGAAGGTCAACAGCGATTATCCGAAGATGCTGGCGTTTTATCCGGATGAAATGCGTTATCTGACGCTTAATAATAATTCCAATGACATTTTTACCTACCGCATTGATTTTGAACGGGGATATTCCCTGCAGGAGGGGGCGCGGGTGAAGGTGGATAAACCAAACTGCATTTATATCCTGAAAACAGAGGCGTAGGCAATTTCACAAGAGAGAAAGTCTGCAATCATGAGATTTCCGAAACAGATGTGCGGACAAAGGGCAGGGGAAGATGGCTATTTTAAAGACTTATATGTTTCAGGCGCATCATAATATTTATAAAAAGGTACGGCAGCCGGATGATACCGCAAGAGAGGTGCGTGTGGAAACGGCAATGCCGGAGGGCGGAACGGACGAAGAAACAGGAATTTTATTTTTTATTTCCGGTTATGGCGCTACGGTGGACTCGCATGTTTTTCAGAAAATGCGGAAAGAGTTTTGCGATCAGTATCATGTGATTACGGTGCAATGCGATTATTTTGGCAGTAAATATCTGAAGCCGGAGTTACAGGAAGAACTAAAGATTTCATTTTTAAAGGGAGAGCTTCCGGAGCCCAAAAACCCTGGACAAGGATATAAAAATGAAATCAACGAAACAGAAGATGAATTTAATGACATGGGAATCATGCAGGCGCTTGATCATGTAAGCTCATTATTGTGTTTGATTGAGGAACTGCGGGCGAATGACATTATTTTTAATACAAAGAAAATAATCTTATTCGGTCCTTCACATGGCGCATATTTATCATATTTAGTCAATGTGATCTGTCCGGGACTTGTGAGTTGTATCATAGATATTTCCTCCTATCTGATTCCGTATTACATTGAGAATAACAGGCTGTATCGTGATCCGGAATTGGATGTGAAGGTTGGGGTAGAATATTTTATAAAGACACATCCTGCGTATCGGTATCATGAAAAGCTATATGACCTTAGATTTCTGTATCAGAATATGGAAAATACCTGCAAGATCATCGCCTTTCATGGAACAGAGGACTGGATGGTGGACGCGCAGGAAAAGGCACAGTTTATTTCAAAGCTTCAAAATGCTGAGCTTATGATGATAGGGGCAGAGGATGTGGACGGAGTTTTGTGCAAGAGTGCGAATCACGGGCTGGACATGGACTTTTTTGTGCTGTTTCAAATGATGATGCCTCTGCTTTCCAATCTGCTGCGGCAGAAAAGTAGTACAATAGAACTACAGAATACAGTATTTTTAGGGGGGGGGAAAGATGGCGAGCCACATATAAGGCTTAGCTATGAGACCGGCCTGCCCCAATTAATTGATATTTCAAAATAGCTGCAGGCAACAGAACAGGAGCCTTTCTGCTGGGATAAGTCGTAGACGACACAGCGGAGAGGCTTTTTGCTGTATAGGAAACTTGGTCCCCTATAAAGCAAAAAGCCTCCGGGGATCGCACTGCGGCGGAGGGAAGGGCTTCGCACGATGCACATTTTTGTTCACAGGAAAGGCATGAGATTTGTCTGATTGGATATAGTTATTAATAAATAGCTGGGCAAGAGGGGGAAACTATGGAGAGGGAAAAGCGGCTGAAAAGGCAGAAGGAATTTTTGATCCGGGCGGCGTATTGGGGTGTGTGGGCAGCGGCAGTATTTTGTCTTGTGAAGTATGTGGGAGCGGCGTTGTTTCCGTTTCTGGCGGCATTTGTCGTGGCGTGGGCGCTTTCCTTTGTTGTAGATGCTGCCGTGAAATATATCCATGTGGGAAGAAAGATGGCAGCAGTTTCTATCGTCATACTTTTTTATGCGCTGATCGCTCTGCTGCTTTATCTGCTGGGCTGGCGTGTCGTAGAGCTTTTGCGCGGCTGTGCATCGGAGCTTACCTGCTTTTTTAAGGAATCGGTCGCTCCGTTTCTCCATACGGCAAGTACATGGGGGACGGAGGTTCTTGGCGTATCTGCACAGGGAGAGGGAGGCCTGCTGCGCGGCGGCGGAAATATGGCGTCAGAGATTTCGGGGAAGATTTTTGACGGTGTGTCTGCAGCGGCAGGGCATATTCCCGGAATTTGTATGAATCTGTTTTTGACGCTGATCGCGACGATGCTCATGGAACTGGAATTTCCGAATATCTGTGCGTTTCTTGAAGCGCAGGTGCCGAAGCGCTTCAAGGCATATGTGCATGGAATGCAGCAATATGTTATGGGAACACTGGGAAAATATGCGTTTTCCTACTGCCTGATTCTAGGAATGACATTTCTGGAGCTTACGGTGGGACTTCTGCTGCTGCGCGTGGAGGGGGCGGTCGTGATCGCGTTTATCATTGCGATCTTAGATATCCTTCCTGTGCTTGGAACCGGAATGATTTTGCTGCCATGGGCGGTGATCGCGGCTTCCTCGGGCAATCTGTCGCTTGGCATTGGTCTGGTGGCGCTGTATGTGGTCGTGACGGTTGTGCGCAATATTGCAGAGCCGCATCTTGTTGGGCGGCAAATGGGACTTTCGCCTGTTGTGACGCTGATCGCGATGATCGTGGGGCTGCAGTTTTTGGGAATTGCGGGCCTGTTTCTTCTGCCGATCGCGACCGCTCTTTTAAAAAGTCTCAATGACAGCGGAGTGATCCATATTTTTCAAAAGCAGAAGGGGCGTGAGGAGGAGAGAGAACAGCTATAAGGATTGCACTTGAATCAGAAAACGTGTATAATGAACAAAGAATATTTTGACAGGGGAAGAAGGATGGCAGAGAAAATTATTTTAACGGGCGACCGCCCGACCGGAAAGCTCCATGTAGGTCATTATGTGGGTTCATTAAAGCGGAGAGTTGAGCTTCAAAATTCCGGTGAGTTCGATAAGATTTTTATTATGATCGCAGATGCGCAGGCGCTGACGGACAATGCAGATGATCCGGCAAAGGTGCGGGATCATATTATGGAGGTGGCGCTTGATTATCTGTCAGTTGGCATTGATCCGGCGAAGTCTCATATTTTTATCCAGTCGTATGTGTCGGAGCTGACGGAGCTTGCCTTTTATTATATGAATCTGGTGACGGTTTCCAGGCTGCAGCGCAATCCAACGGTAAAGGCGGAGATCCAGATGCGCAATTTTGAGACGAGTATACCGGTTGGATTTTTTACTTATCCGATCAGTCAGGCGGCGGATATTACGGCGTTTAAGGCGACGACTGTGCCGGTTGGCGAGGATCAGATGCCGATGCTTGAGCAGACGAAGGAGATCGTGCATAAGTTTAATGCCGTTTACGGGGAGACGCTTGTTGATCCGCAGATTCTCCTGCCGTCGAATAAGGCATGTCTGCGGCTGCCGGGAACGGACGGTAAGGCAAAGATGAGCAAGTCGCTGGGAAATTGTATTTATCTTTCGGAGTCCGAGGAGGATGTGCGGAAGAAGATCATGTCCATGTTTACCGACCCGGAGCATATCCGTATCGAAGATCCGGGAAAGCTGGAAGGAAATACGGTGTTTACTTATCTGGACGCGTTTTGCAATGACGGTCATTTTGCAGAGTATCTGCCGGAATATGCGAATCTTGATGAACTGAAGGCGCACTACAGGAGAGGCGGACTTGGCGATGTGAAGGTCAAGAAGTTTTTAAATAACGTTATGCAGGAGGAGCTTCGTCCGATCCGTGCGCGCAGGGCAGAGTATGAGCAGAGAATCGGCGATGTCTACGATATTTTAAAGGCGGGCAGCGAGACGGCAAGGGAGGAGGCGGCTAAGACGGTTGCCGAGGTGAAGGCCGCCATGAAGATTCATTATTTTGATACGCCGGAATTTTTAGAGGAGCAGATTAAGAAGTATTCCAAATGAAAAATCAATATAATAAGACGATTGCAGCATGCTTTACGGCATATATCGTGCAGGCGATCATCAATAATTTTGTGCCGCTGCTGTTTTTGACCTTTCAGCGAAGCTATGGAATCTCCTTATCAAGGATCACGTTGTTAGTGACCTTTAATTTTGGGATTCAGCTTCTGGTCGATTTATTGGCAATCGGGTTTGTGGATCGTATTGGTTACCGCAGGTCTATGGTGCTGGCGCATCTGTTGGCGGCGGCAGGTCTTGTATCACTGACGATTCTTCCGGAGGTGCTGGCTGACCCGTTTGTTGGAATTTTGACTGCAGTCATGATCTATGCGGTCGGCGGCGGGCTTTTGGAGGTGCTTGTCAGCCCGGTCGTGGAGGCGTGTCCGTCGGAGAATAAAGAGGCGGCGATGAGTATGCTGCACTCTTTTTACTGCTGGGGGCATGTCGGGGTGATATTGGTTTCGACCCTGTTTTTTCAGCTTGCGGGAACGGAGGCTTGGAAGCTTCTGGCACTTTTTTGGGCGTTGATCCCGCTTGGAAATATGTTTGCGTTTTTGAAGGTGCCGCTTGCACCGCTTGCGCCGGAGGGTGAGAGCGGAATGACTATCAGGCAGCTCCTTTCCGACCGGCTGTTTTGGGTCCTTTTGCTGATGATGGTCTGTGCCGGAGCAAGCGAGCAGGCAGTCAGCCAATGGGCTTCCATGTTTGCCGAGCAGGGGCTTGGCATCAGCAAGACGCTCGGAGATCTGGCGGGACCTATGGCATTTGCGCTGCTGATGGGGATTTCCCGTGCTTTTTACGGGAAATTCGGGGATCGGATCGCGCTGGATAGTTTTATGGCAGGCAGCAGTCTGTTGTGTATCGTTTCGTATCTTTGTATTGTGTTTGTACCTGTTCCCGCAGTCAATCTTGCGGCATGTGCGTTCTGCGGTCTGTCTGTCGGCATTATGTGGCCGGGGACCTTCAGTAAGGCGGCAGCCGCGCTTCCAAGCGGTGGGACGGCGCTGTTTGCACTGCTCGCGCTTGGAGGGGACTTGGGCTGCTCCGGCGGACCTACGTTGGCGGGTATCGTTTCAGGTGTCAGGAATGATAATTTAAAGGCAGGGATTTTGGCTGCTGTGATCTTTCCGATTCTGCTGCTGGCGGGCATCGCGCTCTGCAACAGATTCCGGAATGAAGTCAGGGGCTAAAGCAAGACAGGTTTTCAGATTATGCTTGCGCCCTGCGTGCGTATCATGTATGATATGTGATAAGTTGTCCTGCTTTTTTGGCAGAAGATGAGGAGGAATGACAATGGAGAATGAAAATGTCTCAAAGAATTTTATTGAGCAGATCATTGATAAGGATATAGAGGAGGGGCATTGCACGAAGGTGCATACAAGATTCCCGCCGGAGCCGAATGGCTATCTGCATATTGGACATGCCAAGTCTATTTTACTGAATTACGGCTTGGCGCAAAAGTATGACGGTAAGTTTAATCTGCGCTTTGACGATACGAACCCGACGAAGGAAAAGACGGAGTTTGTGGAGGCGATCATAGAGGATATAAAATGGCTCGGCGCGGACTGGGAGGAGCGGCTGCTGTTTGCATCGGATTATTTTGACCAGATGTATGAGGGCGCGGTGCGGCTCATTAAAAAAGGTAAGGCATATGTGTCGGACCTTTCGGCGGAGCAGATCCGTGAGTATCGCGGCACGCTGACCGAGGCGGGAAAGGAAGACCCTTACAGCAGCAGAAGCATTGAGGAGAATCTGGCGCTTTTTTCGGATATGAAGAATGGAAAGTTTGCCGATGGCGAGAAGGTGCTGCGTGCCCGGATCGATATGGCTTCTTCCAATATCAATATGAGAGATCCTGTCATCTACCGTGTTGCGCGTATGAGCCATCACAGAACCGGCGATCAATGGTGTATTTACCCGATGTATGATTATGCACATCCGATGGAGGATGCGATTGAGGGAATTACGCATTCGATCTGTACGCTCGAGTTTGAGGACCACAGACCGCTTTATGATTGGGTGATCCGGGAGGTTGGCGCTGAGATGGTGCCGGATAAGAGCCAGATGCCGCCAAGACAGATTGAGTTTGCAAAGCTGTATCTGACAAATGTTGTGACGGGAAAGCGCTATATCAAGCGTCTGGTTGAGGAAGGAATCGTTGATGGCTGGGATGATCCGCGTCTTGTGTCGATCGCTGCATTGCGCAGACGGGGCTTTACGCCGGAATCCTTAAAAATGTTTGTGGAGCTCTGCGGTATCTCCAAGGCGAACAGCTCTGTGGATTATGCGATGCTGGAGTACTGCATCCGCGAGGATTTAAAAATGAAGCGTCCGCGTATGATGGCGGTGCTTGATCCTGTGAAGGTTGTGATTGATAATTATCCTGAGGGGCAGACAGAATATGTGGAGGTTGTCAATAATCTTGAGAACGAGTCGCTCGGCGTGCGGGAGGTTCCGTTTTCGAGAGAGATTTACATTGAGCGCGAGGACTTTATGGAGGAGCCGCCCAAGAAATATTTCCGCATGTTTCCGGGGAATGAGGTCCGCTTAATGAACGCGTACTTTGTGACCTGCAACAGCTTTGTGAAGGACGAGGACGGAAGGGTGACGGAGATCCACTGTACCTACGATCCGGCGTCACGCGGCGGAAACAGTCCGGACGGACGAAAAGTAAAGGGCACGATTCACTGGGTATCTGCGGCGCATGCAAAGAAGGCGACCGTGCGTTTGTATGAGAATATCGTGGATGAGGAGAAGGGCGTGTACAATGAGGACGGCAGTCTGAATTTAAACCCGAATTCACTGATCGTACGAAAGGATTGTATGCTGGAGGAGAGCTTGGCGCAGGCGAAGGCGTATGAAAGCTTTCAGTTCGTCAGACAAGGATTTTTCTGTGTGGACGTGAAGGATTCTGCGCCGGAGCATCCGGTATTTAATCGCATCGTATCATTAAAGAGCTCATTTAAGCTGCCGACTGCGTAGCGTTACATTTAGGAGGAAAAGCATATGAATTTATTCTCGGGGTTAGAAAAGTTTGGCATTAAGGCGGAGGATACTGCAAATATTTTTGCGGAGGAGAAAAAGGAAGTTGTAAATGAGAAAGGCGCACAGGTGGGGGAGATCCCGCAGGAGTCAAGCTTCCTTCTTGACAAGGCGGTTCGCTGCACGGTCTGCGATAAGGTGTTTAAGACAAAAATTGTCAACAGCCGTGTCAAGCGTCTGGAGTCGGATTTGGATCTGCGCCCGCGCCATGAGTATATTGATACATTAAAGTATAATGTGAAGTCGTGCCCGCATTGCGGTTATACGGCGGTCAGCCGCTATTTCGAGCATTTGTCAAGCGGTCAGATCCGTCTGGTGAAGGAGCAGGTCTGCGCTAATTTTAAGGGAGATGGTTCGGTTGAGCCGAAGGTGCTTGACTATGACGAGGCGATTGAGCGTTACAAGCTGGCGCTTTTTTGTGCAATGGCAAAAAAAGGAAAGACAAGCGAGAAAGCATATACCTGCTTAAATCTGGCATGGCTGCTGCGCGGAAAATGCGAGACGCTCGACCCGAAGGAACCAAAGCAGGAGCAGGAGCGCAAAGCATGTAAGGAGCAGGAGGAGGCGTTTTACGCACAGGCGTTTGAGGGCTTTACCAAAGCAGTTGCAAGTGAGAATTATCCGATGTGCGGTATGGATGAGTGCACGATGGATTACCTGATGGCAACGATGGCATATCATTTCAAGAAATATGATGTGGCATCGAAGTGTATTGCAAGAATCCAGCAGTCTGCGGCAGCGTCCAAGAAGATGAAGGACCGTGCTTATGATTTAAAGGAGACGATTGTCAACGAGATCAAAAAGAGTAAGCAATAATGGAAATTATGATCGATCTGCAAGGGGGAGCGAAAGCTCCCCTTTATGAAAAAATATATGAGTCGATTAAGAATGAGATTGTATCAGGAAACCTTTTAAGGGGAGAAAAGCTCCCATCGACGCGTCGGCTGGCGCAGGGGCTTTCCGTCAGCCGAAGTACCGTCGATCTCGCATACGAACAGCTCCGGGCAGAGGGATATATCAAAGCGGAACCCTGCAGGGGCTTTTTTGTATGCGATATTACAGGGCTTTACAGTCTGCATCGGGAAATACAAAAAGAAGGGGAGCTTGTCAGCCGGGGCTCCAGGGCGCTTAGAGAGGACGGGCAGAGGCTGTCATTGATCGATTTTTCTCCTTATGCGGTCGACACAGAGAATTTTCCGTATAATATCTGGAGGAGGCTTAGTAAAAACGTACTGCTTGATGACAGGGAGGAGCTTTTGCTGGCGGGAGACGGGCAGGGAGGACGGGAGCTGCGAGAGACGATCGCCGCTTATCTGCATCAGGCGCGCGGGGTAAATTGTCTGCCGGATCAGATTATTGTTGGCGCCGGAAATGAATATCTGGAGATACTGCTGTCACAGATTCTGGGGCGGGAGCAGACAGTTTTGATGGAGGATCCCGGTTATCCGCAGGCATACCGCACTTTTTTAAATACGGGGTATGAGGTCATAACTGTTCCGGCTTTGGAGGACGGACTTTGTATGAGAGAGGTGCGAGGGCTTGCTCCATCGCTGGTCTATGTGATGCCCTCGCACCAATTTCCAGTGGGTTCGGTAATGACGCTCGGAAAGCGACTGGAGCTTTTGGAGTGGGCAGCGGAGAGGGAAGGCCGTTATCTCATTGAGGACGACCATGACAGCGAATACCGTTACCGCGGCAAGCCGATACCGTCGCTTCAGAGCATTGACCGCTTTGGGAGAGTTATTTATCTTGGCACGTTTTCCAAGAGTATTGCACCGTCGCTTCGGATCAGTTATCTGGTGCTTCCGCCAAAGCTTTTGGAGCGTTATCATTGTGTCTGCGGCTTTTATGCAGCGACCGTGCCGAGAATCCAGCAGGAGCTGGTGAACAGCTTTATTCGGGAGGGACATTTTGAGCGTCATCTGAATAAGATGAGAGGTATTTACCGTGCCAGACATGACTTTTTGTTGGCAGAGCTAAAAAAGAGGAGATGGGTGCGCCGCGTGATCGGCGAGCATGCAGGACTTCATCTGCTGGTTGAGGTGCAGACGCAGGAGCAGGAGCAGGAGCTTTGCAGGAGGGCGGAAGAATTTGGCGTGCGGGTGTCGGGTATACGGCAGTATTATTTGGGGCAGGAAGAAGGGATCGCCCGTATGGCAAAGGAGGAGAAGTGTATAACAGGGAAGGGGGAATTTGGTGCATATCCCGTACTTCTGCTTGGTTATGGGAGGCTCTGTGAGCGGGAGCTTGCACAGGGGCTGGAGGGGCTGGATGCCGTTTTTGAAGGGCAGCATTTCCCTAGAATACAAAAATAAATATTGACATAAATCTCTTAATAGTATAAGATACTATTAAGAAACATTGAGCAATAGAGATGGAGTAATAAAAATGGTACGCAAGACGATTCAACGCAGTCTTACCCTGGAAGCAGTGAAAAAATTAAACTCGCATCCGACAGCGGACGAGGTATATGGAGAGATTATCGCTTCCTATCCGACGATCAGCAGAACGACGGTCTATAGAAATCTGAATCAGCTGGTGGAAAGCGGAGAGCTTTGCAAGGTAACGCTGGTGGAGGGAGCGGACCGCTTCGACTGCAGACTGGACCGCCATCATCATATCCGGTGCATGGGATGTAAGCGTCTGTTTGATGTGGAGATGCCTCAGGTGCCTGATTTAAAGAATGCGGTCGCCGATAAGCAGGGCTTTGATTTCATCGACTTTGACATTGTTTTTCAGGGCGTCTGCCCTGCATGTAAGAAGAAAAATACAAAGGAGGAGTTGTATGGAACATCTACCGCTTACGGTGCGCGTGCCGATCGAGGCTGATAATCCAAGTATTTGCCGTGACGAGAGCAAGTGTATTCAATGCGGCGCCTGTAAAATGGTCTGTACAGACCCGATCGGCGTGCACGGAACCTATAACCTTGCACAGACGGGCGGAAAAGCGATCTGCATTCATTGCGGACAATGCGCTAACGTCTGCCCGGTCGACAGTATTACGGAGCGACAGGAATATCGTCAGGTCAGAGAGGCAGTATTAGATTCAGAAAAAATTGTTGTGATCAATACATCCCCTGCAGTAAGGGCTTCTCTCGGAGAAGAATTTGGTCTGCCCAAAGGAAGCTTTGTACAGGGGAAGCTGGTGTCACTGCTTCGGAGGCTTGGGGCGGATTATGTGCTTGATACTGCATTTGCCGCGGATCTCACCATTGTGGAGGAGGCAAGTGAGCTGATCGCACGTCTTACAAAGGCGAGTGCTCCGCTGCCGCAGTTTACGAGCTGCTGTCCGGCATGGGTCAAATATGTGGAGATGTATCACCCGGACATGACGCCTCATCTGTCAACAGCGAAAAGTCCGATCGGGATGCAGGGTCCGACAGTCAAAACATATTTTGCAAAAAAGAAAGAGCTTGACCCTAAGAGGATTTTTAATGTGGCATTAACACCGTGCACGGCGAAGAAGTTTGAGATCCGCCGCGAGGAAATGAACGCGTCGGCACATTATTTAAAGGAGCCGGGGCTGCGTGATATGGACGCTGTGATCACGGTGCGCGAGCTGGCAGCATGGGCAAGAGAGGAGGGAATTGATTTTTCTTCTCTGGAGGAAAGCGCTTATGATTCTCTGATGGGTGAGGCATCGGGAGCGGGCGTGATCTTTGGAAATACCGGAGGCGTAATGGAGGCGGCTCTTCGGACAGCTTATGAATGGGTAACAGGGGAGCAGGCGCCGGCCGATTTCATGGAACTGAAAGCGGTCAGAGGATTTGATTCGCTGCGCGAGGCTTCGGTGCGGTTCGGTGAGCTGGAGGTTAAGGTCGCTGTTGTTCACGGTACGGCCAATGCCGAAAAGCTGATCCGGCAGATACAAAACAAAGAAAGAGAGTATCACTTTGTGGAGGTTATGACTTGTCCGGGCGGCTGCGTTGGCGGAGGCGGACAGCCAAAGCAGATGACGGGAGAGCAGGATGCGGTCATCAAGGCGAGAATTGAAGGGCTTTATCAGAGAGACCATGCTCTTACGGTGCGTAAAAGCCACGAGAATGCCGAGCTGCGCAAGGTCTATGAGGAGTTTTACGGTGCGCCGCTTAGCGCACTGGCAGAGGAGATGCTTCATACCTCTTATCAGGATAGGAGTGATTTATTTCATAAAGGAGGAAAAGAGACAATGAAAAAATGGAAATGTAAGGTTTGCGGTTATGTGCATGAGGGAGAGAGTCTGCCGGAGGGATTTGTATGCCCGCTTTGCAAGCAGCCGGCATCTGCCTTCGAGGAGATCGTAGAGAGGGCGCAGGGAAGCAACCCGTATGCGGGAACGCAGACAGAGCGCAATCTGCAGGCAGCGTTTGCGGGAGAATCGGAAGCGCGCAATAAGTATACCTATTTTGCCTCCGTTGCCAAAAAGGAAGGCTATGAGCAGATCGCGGCTTTATTTTTGCAGACTGCAAACAATGAAAAGGAGCATGCAAAGCTGTGGTTTAAGGAATTAAACGGGTTAGGCGATACACAGGCGAATCTTCTCTCTGCCGCAGAGGGAGAAAACTACGAGTGGACGGATATGTATGAGGGATTTGCCAAAACAGCAGAGGAGGAAGGCTTCCCGGAGCTTGCTGAGAGATTCCGCAGAGTTGCAGAGATTGAAAAGCACCACGAGGAGAGATACCGGGCGCTGCTTAAGAATGTTGAGACGCTTGCTGTTTTTGAAAAAAGCGAGGTGAAGGTGTGGGAGTGCCGGAACTGCGGTCATATCGTTGTCGGAACTAAGGCGCCGGAAAAGTGTCCGACCTGCAATCATCCGCAGGCATACTTTGAGGTTCATGCCGAGAACTACTAAGGAAAGACAGGAGAGGTTTTGAGTAGTCTCGGAAACACAATGCATAAAGGATGAGATTTTTGCATACAGGGCG
>ERZ772969.235-NODE-235-length-57520-cov-5.507474_pt1 | contig 57520 bp, 47 predicted proteins | sample MGYA00511676_ERZ772969 | MGnify/ENA primary metagenome ERZ772969 (study PRJEB29015, sample SAMEA2737651) | human gut metagenome | biome: human gut; feature: human-associated habitat; material: faeces | place: China | collected 2012 ... | reverse complement strand
GAGAGATGACTTATGTTAATGCCTAGTATTTTTGGAGAAAATTTGTTTGATGATTGGTTTGATGAATTCCCGTTTTATGATTTCGATAAGAGCATGAAAAACACGGAAAAGAAATTATATGGTAAGAAAGCAAGCAGGATTATGAAAACTGATATTAAAGAGAAAAAAGACAGTTATGAGCTTGAAGTTGACTTGCCGGGATTTACTAAAGATGAGATAAATGCTTCTATTGAGGACGGCTATTTGACAATCAGTGCCGCAAAAGGTCTTGATAAAGACGAGAAAGAAAAAGACAGCGGTAAATATATCCGCAAAGAGCGTTATGCAGGTGCCTGCCAGAGAAGTTTCTATGTTGGTGAGGGTGTCAAACAGGAAGATGTCAAGGCTGAGTTTAAACATGGTATTTTGAAACTCACTGTTCCAAAGAAAGAGCCTGAAAAGGAAGTTGAAGAAAAGAAATATATTGCGATTGAAGGATAAAATATAGTGTTATGAGCAAGCCGCAGAGCGGATTGCGAATATCCGATTGATATGACGACTGTAAAAAGTTCTATTTTAAACCTCCATAGCATAACTTGAATAAGATACAAATGTATATAAGTCAAGGTATGTTATGGAGGTGTTTTTTATGGGAATGGATGAAAAAGTTGACGAAGTGCTTAAACAGTATGAGCTTGATATAAAGGCAAAAAGACGCGTGAGGGGTTCCGTGGTTGTAGAAAGCGGGGATGAATTTTTTGTTGTAAAACCATATCTAAAGGATGAGATGAGGATTTTGTTTGAGGAGAGTGTAAAAGAATGTCTCTATAAAAATGGCTATGAATTTGCTGATTTTGCTTTGAAAAATAATTCAGAGAAATATATAAGCGAGGATTCGTGTGGCGGGAAGTGGGTTATAAGAAGATGGTTTCAGGCACAGGATTGTGATGTGAGAGATAAAAGTGAGGTCCGTATGGCGGCGGGGCATCTTGCATATTTACATAGATGTATGAGACTGTCTGATGAATCTGAGGCAAAATTTAATACATCAAGAATAGATATAGTTTCTTTGTTTAAGAAACATAATAATGAAATGAAGCGTGTGAACAGTTATATCAAGGCAAAAAAACAGAAAAATCATATGGAGATAAGCATACTCAATTCGTTTAGAGAGTTTTATGAGCAGGGAGTAGAGGCTTTGGAATATATACAAAGATGCGGCATAGATGAGTTATGTGAGAAGACAATAAGTGAAAACAGGATAATTCATGGAAGTTATAATTATCATAATATTTCTTTTAGCAGGGAAAATATAATAACATCAAATTTTGAAAAATCTGCGGTGGGACTTCAAATGACAGATTTATATGACTGGATTAGAAAAATTATGGAGAAAAACGGATGGAACTGTGAGCTTGGAGTTTCTATCGTTGAGGAATATATTAAAAAAAGAGAGCCTGAACCCGGTGAAATGGAAGTTTTGCATGCACTGTTACTCTATCCTGAAAAGTATTGGAAACTGGTTAATTTTTATTATAATGGAAAAAAGACATGGATTTCCGAAAAAAATTATGAAAAACTTGAAAAAATAAGGGCACAGGAACCTGACAGACAAAAATTTATCGCTAAGATAAAAGATTTAAGAGTTTGACTTTTTTTTTAAGTGGTTTTGAGTTATAATCAAATAGTACAGTATGAAAAATGCCGCTGATGCAGTATTTTTCATACGACAATTTGGGTTTGAGTAAAACAAGTTATTCAGAAATAAGGATTAGTGTATTAGTCTTATGACTGTGCAGTGACTTTTTGATTAGGAGGGGCATTTTAAGATGCACAAGAAAATAGGGACCGGTTTTATTAAACGGTGTGTGTGCCTTGTATTTTTGGTGGTAATGATGTGTGGATGTGCAAATAAAAGCGATTCACAAAACAAAGTGCAGGATACGGCTAAGCCTATGGCTGCACAGTCTTTTACAGGGGTTATCACGAGTGTTGACAAGGAACTGAAACAGCTTTCGGTAAGGGAGATTGACACAGATGTTGACACTATCATAAATTATGATGATACGGCAGAGATTAAGGATAAGTATAAGCAGGATATTTACGGGGATGAACTTGAACAGGGAATGATCATGAAGACTACCTATAGGACAAGCGATGCCAAGCTTGTATCTATGGAAGTGCCTGAGGACGCATGGGAGTATAAAAATGTGGACAAGTTTTCTTTTGATACATCTGAGTCATCAATGGAAGTTGCCGATGAATTATATCAGTATTCAGAACAGACATATTTTGGTACATCGGGTAACAAGGCTATTGAAATGGTGGAGCTTAGTGAGGCTGATGAACTTACGGTGCGTGGGATAGGGTATAAGGTCTATTCTGTTATAAGGACAGAGGGACATGGCTATTTGAGGCTGTTAAATTATAAGGATTTTATCGGTGGTATGATAAATATTGATGATGACATAATTTTACCGGTGACAAATAATATGCTTATAACAGTGAGCTGCGGCAATTACAGGGTTACCCTGAACAAAGGAACTGAAAAAGCGTCAAAGACAGTCAGTATAAAAAATAATAAAGAGAGCACTCTTGATTTTAGCGACTACAGAAATAGTATAAAAAATGTAGGAAGTATTAAGTTTAATATTGACCCGATAGGTGCAGATTTGTATATAAATGGTACTAAGATTGATTACAGCAAACCAATATCACTTAATTATGGTACTTATTCAGTTTCCGCAAGTCTTAACGGATACAGTACATATAATGGAAAGCTTACTGTTGCAGAGGCAAGCAAGACCATAAATATAAGTCTGGAAACCTCTGATACAGCGTCAGCGGCAACGAGTGCTCCGCAGAGCACGGCATCGTCTGAAACGACAGAACCCCAGGCGACTGCGGCAGCGACGAGCAAGAGTAAGACTAAAACTAAAAAGATAGACAGCAACCATACCATATCGGTGACGGCACCTGAGGGTGCGGAGGTTTATCTGGACAATGTTTATAAAGGCATAGTTCCGTGTAAATTTACAAAGGTTATAGGTTCACAGACTATTACATTGAGTAAAAGTGGTTATGTGACAAAAAGTTATTCGGTGGATATTCTTGATGATGACAAAAATGTAAAACTTTCATTTTCAGAACTTATCGAGGATGCAGATAAATAAAACTGTTTTTAAAATTTTACTAAACAGATACAAAGCAAACTCTATATGACAGATTTTGCAGTATCATAAATGTATGATGCAAAGGTCAAAAGCGACAGCAGACCATTGCATCAGTCGAGGTCAAAAGATATTTTGACCCCGGCATCAAATATATAATTTCAAATAAAAGAGCAGAAAGAGGAGGATATACAAGATGGATTACAAAGAGATTTATGAGTCATGGCTTGCAAACCCTTATTTCGACGAGGAGACAAAAGCTGAACTTAAGGCTATTGCAGATGATGATAACGAGATTAAGGAGCGTTTTTATCAGGAACTTGAGTTTGGTACAGCCGGACTCAGAGGTGTTATAGGTGCAGGTACAAACCGCATGAACATTTATACAGTCCGCAAGGCTACACAGGGACTTGCAAATTATATTATAAAAGCAGGAAAACAGTCACAGGGCGTTGCTATCGCATACGATTCACGCCATATGTCACCTGAGTTTGCAGATGAAGCAGCACTCTGCCTTGCAGCCAATGGAATTAAAGCATATGTATTTGAGTCACTCAGACCTACACCTGAACTTTCGTATGCCGTAAGAGAGCTTAAATGCGTAGCAGGTATCAATGTTACCGCAAGCCACAATCCACCTGAGTACAATGGTTACAAGGTGTACTGGGAGGATGGAGCACAGATTACACCACCTCATGACACAGGTATAATGGACGAGGTTAAGGCAGTTACGGATTACAACACAGTCAAGACAATGTCAAAAGACGATGCCGTTAAACAGGGATTGTATCAGCAGATTGGCAAAGATATTGATGACAAATATATTGAAGAACTTAAAAAACAGGTTATCCATTGGGACAGCATTAAGGAGATGGGGGACAAGCTTAAAATTGTTTACACTCCACTTCATGGCACTGGAAATATTCCTGCAAGGCGTGTTCTTGAGGAACTTGGATTTAAGAATGTTTATGTTGTACCTGAGCAGGAACTTCCTGACGGAGACTTCCCGACAGTAAGTTATCCAAACCCTGAGGCAGCAGAGGCATTTGAACTTGCACTCAAACTTGCAAAAGAAAAGGATGCAGACCTTGTTCTTGCAACTGACCCCGATGCGGACAGACTTGGTGTTTATGTAAAAGATACAAAATCAGGCGAGTATATCACTCTTACCGGAAATATGTCAGGCTGCCTTCTCGCTGATTATGAGATTTCACAGATTAAGGAGACAAAGGGACTTCCAGAGGACGGAAAGCTTATCAAAACTATCGTTACATCAAATCTTGCAGATGAGATTGCAAAATATTACGGAGTAGACCTTATTGAAGTTCTTACAGGATTTAAGTATATCGGACAGCAGATACTTAATTTTGAGACAACAGGCAAGGGTACATATCTCTTTGGATTTGAGGAGAGTTATGGCTGTCTTATCGGTACTCATGCAAGGGATAAGGATGCTATCGTTGCGACTATGGCTCTCTGTGAGGCAGCAGCTTATTACAAGACAAAGAATATGACACTCTGGGATGCAATGATTGCAATGTACGAGAGATACGGATATTGCAAGGACGGAGTGAAGGCCGTTACTATGAAAGGTATCGAGGGACTTGCAAAAATTCAGGAGATTATGTCAGACCTTCGTAAAAATCCTCCTAAGGAGATTAACGGACACAAGGTACTTTCATTCAGAGATTACCAGGCTGATACTATTACAGACCTTGCAACAGGTGAGGTTAAACCTACGGGACTTCCTAAGTCAAATGTACTTTACTTTGATATGGAAGACAATGTATGGATGTGTGTAAGACCATCAGGAACAGAGCCAAAGATTAAATTCTACTATGGAGTTGTTGGAACATCTCTTGAAGATGCGGATAAGAAGTCAGAGCAGATGGCAAAGGCTGTTGATGACCTTATCTAATTAAACAACAAGATGCAAGGGTCAAAATGCTTTTTGATCTCAACATCATAATAAAAGGGTAAAATGCTTTTTGTTCTCAATATTATTAAACGGCACTTAAAAATGCAGCAGAATATTAAAAAGTTTAGATATTTAAAGTGTTTTGCAAATGAAATTAAAAATAATAACATGGACAGCCATATATGGCTGTTCATGTTAAAAAGATTCGGGGGAAAGCGTATGCAGGAAAAAATGGACCAGTGGATTAACTGGGTTGAATATGATGAGCTGCTTGAGGGAAGACATAATGCACCACATAATTTACTGGGATTGCACAGCTTTGGCAGAGGTCAGGTTCTTACGGTCTACAGACCTGAAGCTGAAAGAGTTTTTATAACTGATATGTCAGGGAAAAATGAACTTGAGTTAGAGGAAATTGGTGAGGGTTCAGGTTTTTTTGGAAAATATATTCCGAGAAAAAACTACAGAGCACCATATAAGGTAAAGGTTCAATATTCTGAGAATGATGTTATAGAATATGTAGATCCATATTGTTTTGAACCGCAGATTGGTGATGAAGATTTATATTATTTTGCGGAGGGTAAGCATTACGAGATATACAAAAAACTTGGTGCACATCCTATGACGATAAATGGTGTGAAAGGAACATACTTTGCGGTATGGGCACCTCATGCCAGGGCGGTAAGTGTGGCAGGAAGTTTTAATATGTGGGATGGCAGGCTACATCATATGAGAACACTTCAGGTTTCAGGTGTTTATGAACTGTTTATTCCGGGTGTTGAGCCGGGAGCAATTTATAAATACCAGATACTTACAAGAACAGGTGAAGTTCTGATGAAAGCAGATCCGTATGCAAACTGTTCTGAACTTCGTCCGGCAAACGCATCTGTAGTCGCAGACATAAGCGGATTTAAGTGGAACGATACTAAATGGATGCGTGAGCGTGAAAAGAAAGACAGAAATACGCTTCGCAAAGAGCCTATGGCTATATACGAAGTTCATATCGGTTCATGGCACAAGAAAGATGACGGTACGGAAGATGGATTTTATACTTATCGTGAGATGGCACCTATGCTTGCAGAGTATGTTAAGAAGATGGGATATACTCATGTCGAGCTTATGGGAATTGCCGAGCATCCGTTTGATGGCTCATGGGGATACCAGGTGACAGGTTATTATGCACCTACAAGAAGATATGGTTCGCCGAGAGACTTCATGTATTTTGTTGATTATATGCATGAAAAAGGTATTCATGTAATTCTTGACTGGGTTCCTGCGCATTTTCCAAAGGACGAGCATGGTCTGGGAAGATTTGACGGACAGCCGCTTTATGAGCATCCTGATCCGAGGAGAGGAGAGCATCCTCACTGGGGAACTTATATCTTCAATTATGGCAAGAGGGAAGTCGAAAACTTCCTTATCGCAAACGGACTTTTCTGGCTCAAGGAGTTCCATGTAGACGGTCTTAGAGTTGATGCGGTTGCATCAATGCTTTATCTTGATTATGGAAAGGATGACGGCGAGTGGCTTCCAAATGAAAAGGGTGGCAATGAAAATTATGATGCCATAAATCTTTTCAGACATATGAACGAGCAGTTTGAAAAACAGTGTCCGGGAACAGAGATAATAGCCGAAGAGTCAACGGCATGGGCGGGTGTTACATCACCTGTTTCAATGAATGGACTTGGATTTCTGTTCAAGTGGAATATGGGATGGATGAACGACTTCCTTGAATATATGAAGCTTGATCCTTATTTCAGGGCAAACAATCATGGAAAGCTTACATTTAGTATGCAGTACGCATACAGTGAAAACTTTATTCAGGTTCTCTCTCATGATGAAGTTGTTCACGGAAAAGGTTCAATGATAGAAAAGATGCCGGGTGAGTACGAGGACAAATTTGCAAATCTCCGCACGGCATATGGATTTATGTACGGTCATCCGGGAAAGAAACTTCTTTTTATGGGACAGGAATTTGCACAGTTCAGGGAGTGGAGCGAGAAGCGAAGTCTTGACTGGGAACTTCTTGACTACGATATGCACCAGAAGATGCAGGCATATGTAAGAGAGCTTAACAAACTTTATGAAAAATATGATGCCATGTATGTAAATGACTGTGAACCTATCGGATTTGAGTGGATGAGTTGTGATAATGCTAATATGAGCACTGTAAGTTTTGTGCGTCGTGGAAGTTCTGCGAAAGATCAGCTTTTGTTTATTTGCAACTTTACACCGGTGCAGTATGAGGAATATCGTACAGGAGTGCCTTGTGCAGGTGAATATACAAAGATACTTTCATCAGATGATGAGAAGTTTGGCGGAACAGGCGTTAATGTTAAAAAGGTAGTAAAAGCAGAAAAGATTGAGTGTGAGAAAAAAGAATACTCAATAGAGTTAAATCTTCCACCTATGTCAGTTACGGTATTTAAGTTTGATTATAAATAAACTGATATGTAATTTATAAAAAACATTAATATTAAAAAATATAAAAGAGAGTGCAACAATTTTTAGTATTGCACTCTCTTATTTTTAATGTATAGGAAAATGCTTGTAACGCAATGCGGTGCCAACAAGAATTGCGAAGCAATTCTTGCAGGAGCAAAACGCTGGTTTTGCTCTTTTTTATAATAAAATTTCTTTTTGGTTATGGTATTTTTTATTCTTTAGTATATTTTCAGATAATCTTATCTTCAATTTTACTTCACATACTTTGCATTAACATATCCCACATAAGATTTCTTTGTGTCAGAATATCTTACTTTATAAAATTTGACTTTACCCGCCTTTTGAGTTTTGAGCACAGCCAGATACGAGCCTTTAGGTATTTTTACTTTTGGCTTTGTCAGTGAACTTAAATTATTGTAAAGTTTAGCTGCCTGTTTAGCGGTGCCGCCCTTATAATATTTAAGTTTTGCATCGGCGGGAAGATAAACACTGTTTTTTTTGCCTTTAATATAATAATTTACATGAATAAATGTTGTATTATTTTTGTAAACCGTTTTACCGAGATATTCAACTATTGAATTTTTAGGTAGCGTTCTAAAGGCATCTGACTGTGCCGAAGGTTTTTTCAATAGTTTGTGTTTTGCTTGCGTTATGCCGGCACGACTCTTTGAAGCGGAAGCCGTGAGTGAAGCATAATTGCTGTATGTAGTATCAGAAGCGGTTTTGTTTATGCTTCTTATTTTATAATAATATTCATGCCCGTTTGTTACTTTTGTGTCTTTATAAGTTGTCGTATTTACATTTGATATTATTTTAACATTTTTGTAGCTGCCATCGTAAAAGTTTTTTCTGAATATCTGGTATCCGGCAGCATTACTGCTTTTTGTCCATTTTAAAGTGATTGCTTTTGTGCCGGAAACAGCTCTGAAATTCTTTGGTGCTGTCATTTTGGTGCCGGAAGGTTTAGCAGTCGGCTTTACAGTCGGCTTTGCCGTTGCTTTAGCAGTCGGTTTGGCTGTCGGTTTAACCGTTGGCTTTACAGTCGGTTTTGCGGTAGGCTTAGCAGTCGGTTTGACCGTTGGAGAAGCAGTTGGCTTTGGTGTGTTTGTTGCTGCTGGAGCGGGTGTTGAGCTTGTGTCATCAAGTTTGCTCTTTGTGTACCAGAAGTTACAGTCAACTTTTCCTGTTATACCATTGACTTTTCCTGAGCTTGTGTACTGCCAGTATTCATATTTGTTTGCATAAGTTGTTTTTGTAGTGTAATTTGCAAGCCATACTTTATATGATTTGCCTATTGAAGCACCGTCAATAAGGCTTGAAAAGTCGCTCTTGTTTGCGTAGACAAGAGGTGTATATCCGGCATCCTTAACGGCTGCACAAAATGCTTTTACATTAGCTGTTGCGGCGGATTTGCTTAACTTGGCATTATACATTCTGCCGACCGGTTTAGAACCGTCGGTCGGATATTCATAGTCGATGGCAACCGGCAGCGTAATATCGTAATCTTTAATCTTATCTATACAGAATTTGGCCTCTTCCTTAGCTTCGGATGTCGTGAGTGCTTCGGTAAAATAGTAAACACCGACCTTTATGCCGGCGGCAAGAGCACCTTCTATATTTGTTTTATAGAAAGGGTCAGTACAGAGAGTGCCTGATTTTCCGTAACCTCTGTAGCCTACTCTTACAATTACGAAGTCAACTCCGGCTTTTTTGACTTTGTTCCAATCAATAGTGCCGTTGTTATTGTTGTATTTTGAAACATCAATTCCGTGATATATATTATATCCGCTAAAAGTATCGTTGTGTGTATAAGTGGAGTTTGTGAACGGACTTTTTCCGGTCAGTGCGGCAGATGCCTTTTTGGTGTTTGCAGGCATAGATACAGTCGATGCAAATGCAGTTTGTAAGGCAAGTGTGCAGACGAGCAGTTTTGACAATAGTTTCTTTTTCATGATGTCCCCCCTAAAGTTTGTTGTGCTTGCAAAATTAGTTGAAAGTTGTGCTGATTGTAAATCTGTCAAGATTTTGCAAGCGTTATGTTTATTAAAATTGTTACTTTTCTATGGTATTTTACAGTATATATGTGTGGTATGTCAAAAAAATGTTTGACACTATTAAGAAAGTCCATGACATTTATTGAATAGAGAAGTAAGTGGCGGGGACTCTTTTTGATATCAGGAGAGGCAAAAGTCCATTTTGATATGTTGTGATAGTGTTATAAGCAGGCTGCACAGTGGATTGTGAATATCCGCTTGAAATATAGATATAGTCATAATGGTAATAAATGGTGATTGACAGTTAAGCTATGTGATGATAAAATATAAACAAATGTTCGGGAACTAAAGTTCGAGAAAGGCGGTCGGTTACATGGTTTTTGAGAGTGATACAAATCTTATGAAGAAATTACAGATATTATCAGATGCGGCAAAGTATGATGTTGCCTGTACTTCGAGCGGAGTGCAGCGTGACGGCATCAAGGGTGAGATAGGCAATGCAATGTCGTGTGGTATCTGCCACAGCTTTGCGGCAGATGGAAGATGCGTGTCGTTGCTTAAGATATTGTTTACAAATGAGTGCATTTATAATTGCAGATATTGTATAAATCGTGTATCAAATGATGTTCCGAGGACTTCTTTTACACCTGAGGAGGTGTGCAGGCTTACAATGGAGTTTTACAGGAGAAATTATATAGAGGGATTGTTTTTGAGTTCGGGTATCTTATATTCTCCTGATTATACTATGGAACTTATCTGTAAAACGCTTCATGACCTTAGGGTAGTACACCATTTTAATGGCTATATACATTGCAAGGCTATTCCGGGGGCTTCACAGGAGCTTGTTGAACTTGCGGGCTGGTATGCAGACAGGATGAGTGTCAATCTTGAACTTCCGACAGAGGCAGGTCTTAAAGAACTTGCTCCGAACAAGAGCAGAAAAAACATACTTACACCGATGCGTCAGATACAGTCGGGTATGGCACAGAGCAGGGAAATGTTAGGGATGAAAGGCGGCAATAGGAGTGCGTACTGGTACACATCAAAGCGTTTGGGACGGAGTATGGAGATTGAGGAACATAAGATTACACCTGATAGCAGTTTAATAGGTGGGAGAAATGATAGATTTGAAGAACAGAAAAACATTCATAAAAGCAGTAATGACAAAACATATAACTTATCGATGGACACAGGAAAAAATGCAATATTAAATGCAGATTTTAAAGGCAGAAAGTCGGAAAAGCAGATTGAAAAAACGGATATTTTGTCTATGGAGGAACATAAGACTGGCTCAAATGCACTTACCATGTGGAACAAGACCGATATAAGCAGAGGGTTTGTTCCGGCAGGACAGAGCACACAGATGATAATTGGAGCGACAGGTGAGAGTGATTACGAGATAATGTCTGTATCTGAAGCACTTTATAAAAGGTTTGATTTAAAGAGGGTATTCTACTCTGCATTTATCAATGTAAATAATGACAGTACACTTCCGGCACAGGTAGGAGGACCGCCGCTTCGCAGGGAACACAGACTTTATCAGGCAGACTGGCTCCTGAGATATTATGGCTTTGAGGCAAATGAACTTTTATCTGAAAAAAGACCGTTTTTCAATACTTTCTTAGACCCTAAGTGTGACTGGGCATTAGGACATCTGGAGGATTTTCCGGTAGAGATAAATAAAGCAGATTACAACACTCTTCTCAGAGTACCGGGGATAGGAGTCAAGTCGGCAGGGCGCATAGTCCGTGCGAGAAAGTCGGGAAGTCTTGACTTTAATTCGTTAAAGACAATAGGTGTTGTTTTAAAGCGTGCCGTATTTTTTATAACCTGCAACGGAAAGATGATGTATGATTTTCTTAAAGTGGATGAAGATTATATTACGAGGAGTCTTGTTACTAATGAGGGCGATGTGATGAGAGGTTTTGGGGCGGATATTACTTATAAGCAGCTTACACTGTTTGATGATTTCCAACTTGGGTAGAAAGGAGAGCCGTAATCATTATGGGAGATAAGAGGGTACGCATATACAGGTGTGCGGATGATGAAGTGGGCATTTTTAGTGCCATATATGAAGCAGGTATATCAGGGTATGGTCATAAGTATATTAAAATTCAGCCGCAGTCTGCTGATTATATGTATAGCATGGAGCTGTTTGCGGATTATATAGATGTGGAGAGTTCCATAAAGAAGATGAATTCTGTTCTTGATGCGATTAAGGAAAAGATTTCGCATGAAGCATATGAGTATGTTATGAAAGCAATAGTGAGCGGAGATGCCGGCAGGGGAGATGTGATATATCAGTTTATTACATATGGATTTACTCTTGGGGCAAAGGTTGTCATGGCGGTTCAGTTTCAGGAGGTTGCGGATATGTTTACGCTTGTACGCAGTGTCCAAAATGAAGCGTATCGGTATATTGAGGTGCTGAGATTTAAGGAAGTTATACACAAACCACCGCTTCTTTTAAGTGTGATAGAGCCAAAACACGATATTGTGGCACATTTAGCAAATCATTTTGCGGACAGGTTTAATAGTGAGTGGTTTATTATATATGATGCAAGGCATCACAAGGCAGTTTTCCATGAAGCAGGAGGAAAGTGGGAAGTAAGACTATTAAGTGAGAATGAGGAACAACGGCTTAAAGAACTGAATGAGACGGAAGAGGAATACTCAGACTTATGGAAAGTATTTTTTGAAAATATAGCTGTCAAGGAGAGAGAAAATAAAAAATTGCAAACGGGAAATCTTCCGTTGAGATTCAGGGAGCATATGACGGAGTTCGAGAAGTAAAAGGTAATCCGAGCAAGGTCATAGGGGTGTCGGCTTGATTTCAGAGATGAATTCTCTTTTCAGGGCTGAACTGTTACCGATTAAGTGATAAAATTTACCTTGTGGGTGGACTTTTGTCTAATGATAACTTATAATAAAACATATGTAGAAATAATATAAGAGATATATAGATATATTATGATGTTGGGGTCAAAATTTATTTTGACCCAACTAATGCCAAGGCTTGATATGTAGATTATGGAGGAAGATTTTGAAAGAAGATAGTCGAAAAGTTTTAAAAAGCATGATGATGGTTACGCAGTTAGGAATAGTTATGATGGTTCCGATTTTCTTGTGCGGAGCTTTAGGTGTGTGGTTGAACAGACTGACGGGTATAGATATTATATTCCCTATTTTGCTTGTGCTTGGCATAGGCTCAGGATTTAGAAGTGTATATATGGTTACAAAATCATTTTATGCATCAGATAAAAAGAAAGAAAATGAAAAGCTTCAATATATGGAAGATTTGAAAAATTATAGAAATACACATCCGGACGAGGATTTTTCAGATGTTATGGAGGGCAAGAAAAAGAGGTATCCGGAACATAAGACACGACAGAATTTTTGAGCTAAATATAAATATGTGAAACAAAAGTTTTGCAATACAGAGTGTTAATGAATATAATGATAAATATAGATGCAAGCTGGAATAGAGATAGGAAAAGGTAGAAAAATAAAAATATGCGAGAAGCGAAAAAGATTTTAAAAGAAATGATTATAGGAGTGTTTATATGGTCGCTGCCGGTTTTGGTTATGCTTGCTTTTATAGCAGAAAACAAACCAGCGGCTGTTTGTGGTGTTCTGGCTGGGGCATTTGCGGCAGCAGGGATAATATACCATATGTATAAACATCTTGACATAGCACTTGACATGGACCCGGAAAATGCAAGAAAACATACATTAAAATCTGCATTTCAGAGAACATTTATAATGGCGGCAGTTCTTATGGTGTCGATGATATGGTACAGTTATGTGCATCCTATAGGTGTTGTATTAGGGCTTATGGGTGTGAAGATGACTGCTTATATGCAGCCGTATGTGCACCGTTTTATTGCCGGTGTCAAAAGAGTGGGATGAGAACTGATGTATAAGAAACTATGGTGATGAGAGTATATTTGTTATTTTTGTTCATTTGCCTGCGTGATATAAAATGCATAGGTATTCAGCATTATATGCAAAAAAATTGCGTGAATTTATGATAAAAGGTGTTGAGTTGTGCATTGAACATAAAAATATATTTTCATGACTATAGTTGTAATGACTAAGATAGTCATAAAAAATAAAGAAGGAGGATGAGAATGTGGGAAGTGACATCTTAAATATGTCATGGGTAAACAGTAAGGCACTGCTGGCAGGCGGTGAAGTAGACTTCTTTATCAGAGGATATACTGACAAGAAATTTATGTTTCTCGGACACGAAGTCTATCTTACGACGACGCATATATCAATGATAATCGTCATGGCATTTCTGCTTGTTTTTGCCTTGTTTGCAAACCATGCGATTAAGAAAGCAGATCCCAAAGAAGCACCCGGTCCGTTTTTAAATGTGGTCGAACTGATAGTTGAAAAACTTGATGGAATGGTTGCAAGCTCAATGGGAGCTAGAAATGCCGTGAAGTTTAGAAATTATGTAAGTGCCTTGTTTTTGTTTATACTTACATGCAACTTATCAGGATTGTTAGGCTTAAGACCGCCGACAGCGGATTTTGGTGTGACATTTCCGCTCGCCGTTATTACATGGGTGATGATTCAGTACAATGGATTTAAGTACCAGAAGATGGGCAAGATAAAAGGTTTGTTTGAACCGATTTTCTTATTTTTCCCGATGAATCTTATCAGTGAGTTTTCAACGCCTGTATCGATGTCTCTCCGACTTTTCGGAAACATCCTGTCAGGTACCGTAATGATGGGACTTATCTATGGTTTGTTGCCAAAAGTGCTTACTTTGGTATGGCCGGCAGCATTGCATGTATATCTTGATGTATTCTCAGGATGCATTCAGACATATGTATTCTGTATGCTGACTATGTGCTTTGTCGCAGATGCGATAGGAGAAGACGCATAACAATTATTATATTTATTTTGAGGAGGAAGAACAATGAATATTACAAACGAAGGTTTAGTTTTAATGGGCTCTGCAATCGGTGCAGGTCTTGCAGTTATCGCAGGTATCGGACCTGGTGTAGGTCAGGGTATCGCAGCAGGTTATGGTGCATCAGCAGTAGGACGCAATCCGGGAGCAAAAGGTGACATCATGTCAACAATGCTTTTAGGACAGGCGGTAGCAGAGACAACAGGTCTTTACGGACTCGTAGTTGCCCTTATTCTCTTATTTGCTAACCCTCTTTATGGCAAACTTAAATAGACTGAGCTGAAAGCGAAGGATACTTCTTGAACGACAGTTCAAGAAGGGAGTTTTTTTGGAAAGCGAAGGATACTTCTTGAACGGCAGTTCAAGAAGGGAGTTTTTCAGGAAAGCAAAGGATACTTCTTGAATAGTAGTTCAAGAAATATTATTGCTGAAAGCGAAGGAACTGGAAAGAGTTAAAATAGAAAGGAGGCTGTAAAGTGAATGGTTTGGTAAAGGTTGCTTTAGCAGGTGACGGACTTGGAGATTATATATTTGGTCTTGATCCACAGCTTCTTGTGGATTCGGCTATCACAATACTTGCAATGTTCGCAATGTTTCTTCTTTTGTCACATCTTCTTTTCAATCCTGCAAGGGATCTTCTTGAAAAGAGGCAGGCATATATAAAAGAACAGCTTGAAAAAGCAGCAAAAGAAAAACAGGATGCCATTGAATTTAAGGCAGAATATGATGAAAAGCTTAAGGCTGTTGATAAAGAAGCAGAACAGATTTTGAGCCAGACGAGAAAGAACGCTGTCAAGAGAGAAAACGAGATAGTGGATGAGGCTAAGGCAGAAGCTGCAAGGATTGTTGACAGGGCAAATCATGACATAGAACTTGAAAAGTCTAAGGTTAAGGATGATGTTAAGAAAGAAATGGTATCTGTTGCAACAGTTATGGCTGAAAAGATAGTGGCATCTTCTCTTGATGAAGAAAAACAGTCACAGCTTATCGCAGATACATTGGAAGAGATGGGTGAAGAGACATGGCTAAGCTAATATCCAAAACTTACGGTGACGCACTTTTTGAGGTGGCGGCTGAGGAAGATAAGCTTGAAAACCATCTCGAGGAAGTGGAAGCTGTACTTGATGTGCTGAAAGAAAACGAAGAGTATATAAAGATAATAGGCTATCCTAGAATTCCCGTTGAAGAAAAGAAAGCCATGATAGAAAGTGCTTTCAAAGACAAAGTGTCTGATGATATGGTCGGTTTCCTTACGGTCATCGTAGAAAAGGGAAGATTTTCAAAGATAGAAGAAATCTTGAACTATTTTGTTGAGAGAGTACATGAAGCAGAAAAAATAGGAACTGCTGAGATTAAATCTGCCGTAGAGCTTAGTGAAGCACAGAAAAAGGCGGTTGAAGACAAGCTGCTTACAACTACACAGTACAAAAAGATAATTGCAAAGTACAGTGTGGATGAGTCACTTATAGGCGGTATGGTTATACGCATCGGTGACAGAATCGTGGACAGCAGCGTAAAGACAAAACTTGAGACTATGGCAAGAGACTTGTCAAAAGTCCGTTTGTCAAACTAAATTAAATCGAAAGAAGGTGCGAGAGTATCATGAATTTGAAACCTGAAGAAATCAGTTCGGTTATCAAAGAACAGATTAAACAGTACAGTACCAAATTTGAAGTCGCAGATACGGGTACTGTTATACAGGTTGCCGATGGTATTACCCGTATTCATGGTCTTGCAAAGGCTATGGAGGGCGAGTTGCTGGAATTTCCAAATGAAATTTACGGCATGGTTTTAAACCTTGAGGAAGACAATGTCGGAGCCGTACTCTTAGGTGACCATAAAAATATCAACGAGGGCGATATAGTAAAGACTACAGGACGAGTTGTTGAGGTGCCGGTTGGTGATGAAATGCTCGGACGAGTAGTAAATTCTCTCGGACAGCCTATAGATGGCAAAGGTCCGATAAAGACAACAAAAACAAGACCGATTGAGAGAGTTGCATCAGGTGTTATCTCAAGAAAATCGGTAGATACACCGCTTCAGACAGGTATCAAGGCGATTGACTCGATGGTTCCTATCGGAAGAGGACAGCGTGAGCTTATCATAGGTGACCGCCAGACAGGTAAGACGGCGATAGCCATTGATACCATTATCAATCAGAAAGGTCAGGGTGTTAAGTGTATTTATGTTGCCATAGGTCAGAAAGCATCAACAGTTGCGGCACTTGTAAATAAACTTGAAGAGTTCGGTGCGATGGACTATACGACAGTAGTTGCATCAACAGCCAGCGAACTTGCACCATTACAGTATATTGCACCATATTCAGGATGTGCCATCGGTGAAGAATGGATGGAAAATGGCGAGGATGTACTTGTAATCTATGATGACCTTACAAAGCACGCAGCAGCATACCGTACACTTGCATTGCTCTTAAAGCGTCCACCTGGACGAGAGGCATATCCGGGCGATGTATTCTATCTTCACTCAAGACTTCTTGAGAGAGCAGCACGCCTTTCAGACAAGCTTGGAGGAGGTTCACTTACAGCACTTCCTATCATTGAGACACAGGCAGGTGATGTATCAGCATACATTCCTACAAATGTTATCTCAATAACAGACGGACAGATATATCTTGAGACAGAGATGTTCAACTCAGGTTTCCGTCCTGCCGTAAATGCCGGTCTTTCAGTTTCACGAGTAGGTGGAGCTGCACAGATAAAAGCCATGAAGAAGATTTCAGGTTCTATCCGTATCGAGCTTGCTCAGTACAGAGAACTTGCGGCATTCTCGCAGTTTAGTTCAGACCTTGACCCTGAGACAAAAGCACAACTTGCACAGGGAGAGAGAATCCGTGAGGTATTAAAACAGGACAACTACAATCCTATGTCTGTTGAGCATGAATTTATCAGTATTTATGCGGCAACACATAAATATCTCATAGATATTGAACTTGAAGATATTGCCGACTTTGAAAAAGGTCTTTTACAGTTCATCGATGAGAAGTATCCTGAAGTTCCGGGTACGATAAAAGAGACCGGTGAACTTTCAAAAGATATGGAAGAAAGATTTGTTCAGGCAATCGAAAAATTCAAGGCAGAGTTCGTTAAGAACAGATAGAGAGGTGTGATAATATGGCCTCAATGAGAGATATAAAAAGGCGTAAGGAAAGTGTCCAGAGTACAGGGCAGATTACAAAGGCTATGAAGCTTGTATCATCTGTAAAACTGCAAAAGGCGAAAGTCGGAGCAGAGTTGTCAAAGCCGTATTTTGATACGATGTATGAAACTGTTGCCGATATGATAGCAAGGTCAGGCCAGTTGTCACATCCGTTTTTAAAGAAAAGCGAGTCAGACAAAAAGGCTGTTATTGTTATTACATCAAACAGAGGACTTGCAGGCGGTTACAATTCAAATGTAGTAAAACTTGTGACACATGATGAACGCTTTAAAAAAGAAAATACACTTATATATGCTGTTGGAACAAAGGGCAGAGATACCCTTATGCGTCAGGGCTACGAGATAGCAGGCGATTATTCGGAGGCTATGAACGAGCCGCTTTACAGTGATGCGACAGGCATTGGAAAAGATGTACTTGGCAAGTTTGTTAAGGGTGAGATAGGTGAGATTTATATCGCCTACACTATCTTTAAAAATACTGTTGTTCAGATTCCAACACTTATGAAACTTCTTCCTATTGATGCGGAGGATATAGTATCGGAGCAGGAAGAAGACCAGAATCCGTTAGACAAGCTTACGCTTATGAATTATGAGCCGGAACCTGAGGAGGCACTCGATGCCATAATTCCAAAATATATAAACAGTCTTATATATGGAGGACTTGTTGAGGCACACGCCAGCGAAAACGGTGCCCGTATGCAGGCGATGGATTCAGCGACAAGTAATGCGGAGGACATGATAAGTGACCTGTCACTTAAATATAACAGAGCAAGACAGGCATCTATCACTCAGGAGCTTACGGAGATTATTGCAGGTGCATCGGCTATTTCTTAAATTATGTCAAGTTGATAGATTATGGTTATTGATTATTTGTAAATTTGACTTTAGCGTTCAAACTTATCTGTCAAATTATGTATAAATAACTGATTTAAAAAATATTGCTGAAAAAACTGCAAAACTTTTCGGTCAAAATCTAAATAAATATTGGATATTGTCCGAAAGATAATAAATTTTAAGAAGGGAAAAAGAGATGGCAGAATTAAATACAGGTAAACTTACACAGATCATCGGTGCCGTTCTCGATGTCAGATTTTCAGAAGGAAAACTTCCTGAAATCAATGACGCTATCAAAGTTCCTCTCAAAGACGGTGAAGAACTTGTAGTAGAAGTAGCACAACATCTTGGTGATGATACTGTCCGCTGTATTGCCATGGGTCCGACAGACGGACTGGTACGAGGAATGGAAGCTATTGCTACCGGTGGTCCTATATCAGTTCCGGTCGGTGAAAAGACACTTGGACGAATGTTCAATGTACTTGGCAATCCTATAGATGAAAAACCAGCACCGGAAGGTGTTGAATATGACCCTATTCACAGAAAAGCACCTGCTTTTGAGGAGCAGTCAACACAGACAGAAATCCTTGAGACAGGAATCAAAGTCGTTGACCTTCTCTGCCCATATCAGAAAGGTGGAAAAATCGGTCTTTTCGGTGGTGCAGGAGTTGGTAAGACTGTACTTATACAGGAGCTTATCACAAATATCGCTCAGGAGCATGGTGGATATTCAGTATTCACCGGTGTAGGAGAGCGTACAAGAGAGGGAAATGATCTCTATTACGAAATGATCGAGTCAGGGGTTATCGACAAGACAACAATGGTATTCGGTCAGATGAACGAGCCACCTGGAGCGCGTATGAGAGTTGCTCTTACGGGACTTACGATGGCAGAAAATTTCCGAGACAGATCGGGAAAAGATGTACTTTTATTTATCGACAACATTTTCCGTTTCACACAGGCTGGTTCAGAAGTTTCAGCACTTCTCGGCCGTATGCCTAGTGCCGTAGGTTATCAGCCTACACTTCAGACGGAGATGGGTGCTTTGCAGGAGCGTATCACATCTACAAAGAAAGGTTCCATCACATCAGTTCAGGCGGTATATGTACCTGCCGATGACCTTACTGATCCGGCTCCGGCAAACACATTCACACATCTTGATGCCACAACGGTACTTTCGCGTTCAATCGTTGAGCTTGGAATTTACCCTGCGGTAGATCCGCTTGAATCAACATCGCGCATACTTGATCCGCATATTGTCGGTGAGGAGCATTACAAAGTTGCCCGTGGAGTACAGGAAATATTACAGAAATACAAAGAATTACAGGATATTATCGCAATCCTCGGTATGGACGAACTTTCAGAGGACGACAAGATTGTCGTAAACAGAGCAAGAAAGATTCAGAGATTCCTTTCTCAGCCATTCCATGTAGCAGAGCAATTTACCGGACTTCCCGGTAAATATGTACCTGTAGCAGAAACTATAAGAGGATTTCAGGAAATCCTTGAAGGAAAACATGATGATATACCTGAAAATCTTTTCCTCAATGCAGGAACTATAGATGAAGTTGTTGAGAGAATGAATTCTAAGTAGTTCGGGAGGTGTATCATGGCTGAAAAGAAGTTTAATCTTCAGATTATATCACCTACCAGAGTTTTCTTTGACGGAGACATAGATATGGTGGAAATGAAGACAACGGAGGGTGAAATCGGTGTACTCGCCGGACACATTCCGCTTACGGCTATCCTTGAACCGGGTGTGCTTCGCATAAAGAAGTCAGACGGTGACAAAGAAGCGGCACTTCATGACGGATTTGTAAAAATCACAAAAGACAAGGTAACGATCCTTGCCGAATCCTGCGAGTGGCCTGACGAGATAGATGTAAACAGGGCAAATGAAGCAAAGACAAGAGCAGAGCGCAGGCTTAAGAGCGGCGAACCTGCCGTAGATATGCTTCGTGCGGAGCTTGCACTTAAAAAGGCACTTACCAGAATTGATATTGCAGGAAAATATAAATAAAAATCAAAAGGTTTGCAGATACAAAGTCTGCAAGCCTTTTTTATTGTGAATTATTTTCGCTGTGGCTGCTGTTTATATATGCTGTTTTCACATTATGCAGTGTACCTTGCAAGTCCATTGGTTATCCTTGACTCTATTTTTGCTCTTGCTAATGTAAGCTGTATTATAAATGTTACGGTCATAAATATCTTCAACTTTTTCAGTCCTCTTATCGTATGCTTTTCAAATTGAAAAATCACAGGAAAATTACTATAATGGAGGAAAGTATATGGGGAAAAGACATGGTTTAACAAACAAAAATACGGAACAGGACAACAATAATAATTATAGAAATGGCTCGAAAGAGACAGGGATTTACAGAAACCACAAAGATGGTGTCGCATACAAACTTTTTTCGGGTAAGAAAGAGTCATTGTCGTTGTATAACAGCATAATGAGAACAGATTACACCGACCCTGATGAGCTTGAGGTAGTAACATTAAACAGTGCAATTTACATTGGCAGAAAAAATGACAATGCAATAATATTGCATTTTAATATGCTGCTTACGGAGTTTCAGACAACTTTCAATCCGAATATGCCGCTTAGAACACTTATATATGTATCAAATGAATACGAAAAATATATAGCGGAGCATGAATTAAATCTGTATTCGGAATATATACAGAAAATACCTACACCATATTTTGTAACATTATACTATGGAAGTAAAGAACAGCCCGAAAAACAGATATTAAGACTATCAGATGCATATAAAAACAAAACTGAAAATCCGGAGCTTGAGCTTATGGTAACACAGTATAATGTAAATCCAAGCTACAATGAAGAGCTGAAAAGACGCTGTCCGGAGCTGGACGGTTACATAAAATATGTCGAAAAAACCAGAAAATATCATAAAACCGGTATGACATATGAAGAAGCAGTCAAAAAATCAGTAGATGAGTGTATCGAAGAAGGTATTCTAAAAGAGTTTTTCGTAAAAAACAAGGCAGAGGTGATTTCGATGACGATATTTGAGTATGACGAAGAAGAGCACATGAGACTTGAAAGAGAAGAACAGTATAGGAAAGGCGAAGAAGCCGGAGAAGCCCGTGGAGAAGCCCGTGGGATTGAAATTGGAGAAAACCGTGGAAGAAGTGAGGGATTAAAAAATCAGATAAGAAAGAAACTTGCAAAGGGAAAAGCGATTCCACAGATAGCAGATGAAGTAGAAGAAACAGAGGAAAAAGTGATTGAACTGATAAAAGAAATTGAGACGGAGCAGGTGTAGGGGGGAGAATATGAGTTTTTGGTTTTGTACTTTTTTAGGTTACCGCTTATCGCAAAAATTGACCGTTCGTCGCATTGTAATGGAATATTGCAGATATGTTTGTTAAGATAAAGTTAATCAAAAATTGCAATGTTTGAAATTTAATTTAAGAGGAAGGGATAGTTTTGGAGTTATATTCGGGCGAAGATTGACTTTTTTGGCTTAAAAAGTTTTTTTAGTTAAAGGTTTAAGGTGAAACTACGGTAAATTATAGTTGAGATAAAGTTACAAAAGGACTCTCGTTCTTTAGGTTATCTGGGAGTGATAATGTTCTTGAAGTTAAGGAAAGAAGTAAATTAAAGGTCTATTAAGCAGTTAAAATTATTCGTTTTTTCAGGAAAGTTTTTTGTATATATGTTTATAAATGTGTGAGTATGTAATAGATAAAGATAATGCTTATGCGAAAAATGACAAAGGAGTTTTGATGTTGAGCATGGGTGGATTTTGTGTGCCGGAAATGGTTAGTATAAGAGTAAGGATGTTTTTGTGGTGTTTACTAACTTAAAGACTTTGCTTATAAAGAGAGCTATGCACATGAAGGATATAAAGAGGGGTCATATTCTAAAATAAATGATATTGATACAAAAATGGATTTGGAAAATAATCATAGGGGAAGAAATTTGGGGGAGATTTATTCTGCAAATTCATTTAATGATAATGAGATTGCAAAGTGTATATTGCAAAGTGAGATTTCGGGGAAATTGGAAAAGTAGTTATAGCAAAAATTAAAAAAATGTGTAGTAACTATATTTAGTAAAGTTAAATACAAAAAATAGTTATTTGCACATAGGTTGTATCTAAATACACATATCTAAAATATTGTGTTTAAATTTATCTGCACCTCAAAAGTTTCAATGTATATTCATCAAATTTGAGTTTTAGTAAATTTGAGTAGCGGCGGCTTATCGGAAAACTCATGCCATTATATAAAACTACTTTTTTATCCTGAATTTTTTTATAATGTTTTAAATTTATGATGATTCCCCGTGAAATAGGGCAGAAATCAAATTCCTCAAGTTCTTTTGCCCAGTCTTTTAATGCTTTGCGGCTTGAGAAAGAATTTCCGTTATTCGTATAAAAGATGCTGTATTTATGTTCGGAAGTTACATACAGTATATCCTGACATGGAACAGATACCTCATCATTTATTTTTATAGGAAGAAAATTGCAGCTTAAAGCGGCGGCGCGTTCAATGTTTGTTTTGATTGATATTTCTGAAAACGGTTTGGAGATAAATGAAATTACATTTCGACCAAAAGCGTCTTTTATCTGCTCCTCATGGGAAGTGTTAAAAATTATAAGGGTAAAATGACATTTTTGTTCAAGTATATTTTTGACTTCTATGCCTGTCATACCGTTCATTTCTATATCTAAAAAGACTAATGTGAGCGATGGGCATATATCAGAAGAAAGAAGTTCTTCGCCGGAGTCAAATTGATAAGTATCAATATATCCGAGGTTATGGCATAAATTGTTTAGTTGTTCCCTTGTTTTAGGGTCATCATCACAAATTCCTATTTTCATTGCGAAACCTCCTGTTTTGTTCAAGCAGATATTAGTGGTACACTTCGCTGCTTGTTTGATAGTGATTAGACTATAGCCATACAACCGGAGTTTATGTTACATTATGTAGAAAAACATAAGCGGAAAATGTATTGTTTTCTGTTTTGAGTTCAAGTTTTCCGTCATACTTTTCGACGGTATCCGCAACATTTTTCAGCCCAAATCCATGATTTAGGGTATCGGATTTTGAAGTTGAAAAAATCGAACCACTCTGTTTTTCGTATGGTTTGCAAGTGTTTATAATATATAATGTTATATTGTTTTCGTCGTTTGAGATAGAAATATATAATTTCTTTTCTGTTTCAACAGTATTGTTGTCGGTATCGGTATGCAGACTGAAAGTGTCAGTGTTAATGCGGCAGAGAGCTTCATAAGCGTTTTTCAGCAGATTTGAGAGTATGATACATAGGTCATCATTGCTTATAAATGTATCATAGGAAAATTTTCCGTCAACTTTAAAAGAGGTGTTGTCAGGTAAAATTTCATAAAAATAGTTGATTATCGCATCGGCTATGGTGTTGTTTGTTGATATAAAATATATTTTTGCTTTTATTGTAGTAAGCTGGTTTACATAAGCTTTCAATGCGTCAAAATCATCATTTTGTGCGAGTGCCTGCATTGCTGTTATGTGATAATTGTAATCATGTCTGAAAGCACGGAGGTCTGTATTTTTTTGAAGCATATCTTTATAGTGCTTTTCCTCTAGAGAGAGCATTTTTGATTTTACATTGCTGAGCTGTTCAAGCTCGGAATGGATATGGACAATTCTAAAATACAGTATAAGTATCACGATGCTGAGGACTATCATTGTGTAGATTGCCAGCACCAGAAGCCTGCGGCCGAGTTGGTTTATATTTTGGAAAAATAATAAACCGGAAACGAGTGACAGGAAAAAATCGACAAGGATAACGCAGAAGATTAAAACAAAATGCTTTATCTGTATTTCTTTTAAAAAGTTGATTGTAAACGAAAATTTCTTTCGCAATTGGGTGATAATGCAAAAAATGATTATACCGGTTATCAAGTCATTATATTCGTGTGATGAACTGTTGTATTTGGTATGGCTGATCATACAATAAGAGTAAAAGCTGATTAAAGCTATTATATTGATTGCGAGTGTTTCGGATATGACGGTAAAAGAAATCAAAGCCGGACGCTCAGCAAAAACAAGTAATGAAACCGGCAGGATAATAAATGTATTAGGTAATGGAAAAGCTGCCAGAAGTGTATATAAAAGCCATGCTGATGAAAGTGCAAGAGCAATATATCTTTTTTTAGCTCCGGCAAGCGGTATTAAAAGTATATTTTTTGGTATATACAAAATGATTATAAGTTCTAATATATAATTTAATGTACTTTCTAAATTATCTGCTGTAATATTCATAACCTACCCCATATCTTTCCGTAAAAACACATTAAGGTAATTATAAAATACAGTTTTATATATGTCAATTACCGTTTATCGCAAAAATCGACCGTTCGTCGCATTGTGATGGAATATTGCAGATATGTCTGTTAAAATAAAGTTAATCAAAGATTGCAATGTTTGAAATTAACTTTAGGGAGGGGGAAGCGTTATGGAGGCATATTCGGGCGAAGATTGGTTTTATTGGCTTAAAAAGTTTTTCGGTTAAAGGGTTAAGGTGAAACTGGAACTACGGCAAGGTATAGTTGAGATGAAGTTGCGAAAGGACTCTCGTTCTTTGGCATATACGGGAGTGAAAATGTTCTTAAAGTTACAGAAATAGAAAATGGAGGAAGATAATGTTAAAAAGGATAATTATAAAAGGGTTAATGTTAGCAACAGCGATAAGTGCAAATATTAACATTTATTCAGTATCGGCAGCAACAAAAGACAATTTATCTGAAAAAGAATCGGTTTATATAGTAGATGTTAAAAATAAAGCAGGGTTGAATAAAATAATAAATAATTATTCAGATGATATAGTTAAAACTTATTCAGAGGAATCAGATGGGGAAGATGAAAATATTGTTACAGTTAGTCTTACTGATTTAGAGTTAAATGAATTAAGTGAAAAGACTTATGTCAATAATATCGAAAATGATTACATGGTAGATGGGTTATCAGAAAATGAGAGTAAAATATTTGCGGATTCATCATCAGAATCTGAGTCTAATCAGTGGAATCTTGAAGCTATAAATGCGACAAATGCAAATGCTGCAGCTATAGAAAATACAGAAAAGCCTGAAAAAGTTAAAGTAGCACTTATGGATTCCGGAGTATCAGCTACTGAGTACATAGATGTATATAAAAGAATAAATTTAATACCGGAACAGGAGAATGTAGAGGCTTTATTTGATGATGTATCAGGGCACGGAACAGGAATGGCAAGTATTATAGCAGGAAATGATATAAAGGGTATAAAAGGTATTGCACCAAATGTAGAATTATATTCGATTAAAGTATTGGATGAAAATAATGAAGCTCCGGTAAGCAGAATAATACAGGGAATATATAAGTGTATAGAAGAAAAGGTTGATATAATAAATATGAGCTTTGGTACTGTAAATAAATCCGAGGCTTTGGAAAAAGCAATAAAAGCAGCTAAAGATGCCGGTATTTTAATGATTGCATCAGCCGGCAACAGAGGTGATTCGGATAGAGCTATAGAATATCCGGCAGCATATGATGATGTTTTGGCGGTTGGAGCAACAAATAGTAGTGCGATTGTAAGCTCGATAAGCTCAGTTGGTGATGAATTAGATGTATATGCTCCGGGAGAGGACATCGCAGTATTAGATTTTTTAGATAAGGTTCAAATGATAGATGGCACCAGTGCATCAGCAGCAGAGGTTACAGCAGTTGCATCTGTTTTATGGGAGAAAGATAAAACAAAAAGTGCAGATTTTATCAAGGATATTATTATAGAATCTTCTAATAACAATCTGGGGACATTGGAAAATGGTGGATTGGTAGACTTGGAATACGCATTGAAAATTTATGATAGTTTTAGTGAAAATTATAACGGTTTTATAAGGGACAAAGGAGAATATAGTAATAATAGTCCGATTGTAACATATACTGATGAGCAGGTAAAAGCCAGATGGGCTAAAAATATACATACAGGTGTTATTGATTCAAGTTCTGCAGATTTTTCAGATACAGCAAAAAATGTTATAAAACAGGGTCTGCTGTTTCCTGATACAAGAAGATTTGATAAAGTAAATGGACATTGGAGAAATCTTAATGGAAATGATAATTATATGGCAGATTATTTATATTTGATAAGATTGGCGAGAGAAACATATTTAAATGGCATGAGCAGTGCAAAAAAATATACAAAATATCCGGCAAAAAATCTTTCAGCTCTTTCAAAAATGGAATATAATGAAGGTTATGATAGGAAGAGCAGGATTGATGAGTATTTTTATTTTATTACTAAAAAAGATAAATGGAATGAAGCACTATGCTGTAAAGATTATAAATCATTATCAGTAACGGATAGAAATCACAGACAGGGACAATTTATTTTTGGAATGGCGATTCATACAGCGATGGATGCGTTTGCGCATAGATCAAAGGTAGATGGATATGAATATGATGGAAAAACTACAGATCAAAAGACATTGACCGGAAATAACTATAGCAATAAAACAAAGTCAGATTTTGCATTAAGATATAAAGTTGCAAAGGCGGTAGCTGATGGGGCAATAAAACAATGGAAAACAGATCATAATTTTGGAATACAACAGTTTCATAAAAGTAATATATACACAGATGGGACATTCAGAATGGCTAAATTTGCAGACTGTGCAAAAGCTACTGAAATTGAAAAATATAATCAATATAAATCTTATTTTGTAAACAGAAATAGTTCAATTGAGCCTAAACAAAAACCAAAAAACTAAATCTTTCGTTTATTAGTAAGTATTTTGCAACAATTTGTAATAATTTCTGTCTTATAAGATGAAGCATACAAAATTAAAAATATACATCTATTTGGAGGGAGGAGTTAGACATGAAGAGAAAAGGTATATTATTAATTGCAATAGTGTTTATGGCATTGGCATTTCAATATGCCAATTCAGATGTATGCCATGCGGCAGGAAAGAAAACTGCTTACGGAACTGTGAGTGAAAACGGCGAGGTATTGTATATTCCGAAAACGGTAAAGATAGCGGATGGATTAAATTTTGAGTATGATGGGTATTATTACAAGTCATTAAAAAAGGTAGTAGTTTCAAAAGAAAATAAATATTATAAATCAGTAAAAGGTGTTTTGTATAATAAAAAAGGAACAGAACTGGTTCATTATCCTGCCAAAAAGAGTGGGAGTACATATAAGATACCGTCATCGGTCAAATATGTTGATTGCGTAGCATTTATAGGGAATAAAAACATTAAGAAAATTATTTTAGGTAAAAATGTGAAACATTTTGATGACAGTGCTCTTAATTTTCGAACTATTGGAAAGGGATGTACAGAACTTGAAAAGATAGTAGTTTCAAAAGAAAATAAATATTATAAATCAGTAAACGGTGTTCTGTATAATAAAAAGGGCACTAAACTGGTAGTATATCCTGCCAAAAAGAGCGGAAGCACATATAAGCTGCCATCAACGGTAAATTATATCGGATGTTGGGCATTTATGGGAAATGAAAGTCTGAAAAACATTACCATAGATGAAAATGTTACAAAAATTGATGAAGGTGCATTTAAGGGAACAAAGATTGAGCATATTGAGTTGTCAGGTGGCAAGGCTGATGCCGGCAAAAAACTTAAACTAATGATGGATGCTTTTGCACAGTGCAGCAATTTAAAAGAGATAACAGGCGGTTACAGAGTATCTGAAACGGGCTGGATGACATTTGAATTATGTAAAAACCTGCAAAATATGGATATAGGCAAAGGTCTGGAAAAACTAGATTATTCATTTGGCGGCTGCGTGAGTTTAAACAAGATCTGTTTATCTGATAAACTAAAAGATATAAATGGAGATGCGTTTGTAGATGGAGGTTGTAAAGAGTTTTATGTAGAAGATACTAATAAGAAATATAAGAGTATTGATGGCAGTCTGTATGAGATAACTGACAGTGCAAAAGGCAGTATGAAATTGTTGTTTTCGGCAAATACTTCGGATTTTAAATATGTTACACCGGATAATGTGGTGGAAGTAAGCGATAGTGCTTTTAAAGGCAGAGACGCTGTAAAAGAAATTTCAATAGGCGGAGGAGTCACTGAGTTTGAGTGTGATTCAATACAAAATTGTAGTGGACTTGAAATACTGAGATTATCTTCAAGAGTAAAGAAAATTGTTAGATTTAGATGGGACTATGGCTGTTATGTTTCTGACAATAATCTTTCAAATTTAAAAAAGATAGAAGTTGACGCTGGTAATGCAAAGTATGAATCGTACAATAATGAATTGTTCACAAAGGGCAGAAAGAGAGCGATATTATTGCCATATGGCAGTAAGAATATAATTATACCTAAAGAAACAGAAGAATTCTATGGTGGAATAACACTTAACAAATTTGAAAAAATAGAAGTTGAGAAAGGAAACAAATATTTTACAGTCAAGGATAATGTTGTGTATGATAAGGATGTTACTAATATAATGGTTTTTCCAACATATAAAACAACATATACACTTCCTGCTACATTGAAAGAGTTTCCGGCTATGACATTCAGATATGTTGAGGATTATCTTGATTGGGCTGGAACGGCAGAGATAACCAAAGCCGATATGAACCTTAGCTGTGTAAAAGTTGCAAAAGGAAATAAATATTTCAAGGCAGTAGACGGTGTACTGTATGCAAAAAAAACGGGGCAGTTAGAGTATTATCCGCCTGCCAAAAAAGGAAGTTATAAAATTTTAAAAGGTACAAAAACCGTTAATGACAATGCTTTTGTCTATACAAGATACCTGACAGAACTTACGGTTCCAAGAAGTGTTAAAAGCATAGTGATAAGTCCGAGAGATTCAGCAAGTCTAAAAAAAGTTAAAGTATCAAAGAAATGCAAAGTAACAAAGATGACAAAGAGAGAGGGAGCAGGAGTTAAAATTGTGCGTGTAGGTTAGTGTGATAAAGTGTCACCGGTTGCAGCAGGATGCGGTCGGTGACGCTTTGAAGTTTATCTGCATCGCAAAAGTTTCACCAGATAAATAAAAAGTTAAAAAGATGACTTGTTGTATGGCAAAGTACATTTTGATAATAACATTATAAAAATAACACTTAGCAAAAATTAATACGATGGTAGGAGAATGAAATGATTATAAAAGGATTTAAAAATTATTGTACAGTAGTTATTATGGCATTTATATTTGGTATGGGGATAACAATTTTTGTGACAGATTATTTTGGAGACTGTGCATTAAAAATTATGGAGTGTGAGGCGAAAGCGGCAGATATAAATGCGTACGAATGGGAAAAAGAGTGGACTGGTTTGCAAAAGCAAATGGCAGACGGGGCAACTGCTGTGTTAAAAAAAGAGATTACATTTAATGATAAAGATGTAAGTGAAGAAGAAAAAGCTACAACAATTAAGTCATATGATATAAACAATGCAGTTCCAATGTGGACATTGTCATCTGACATGACAATGATTGCAGACTATCATAAAAATAATAACAGTTTGTCAGGTCTTATTAAGTGGAGCGACAGATGGTACATACCGGCAAAAACGATGACAGGTGAAGATGCGACGATTTTATTGCAAAAAGAAAAAGACGGTTATCATGTCTATGGACAGTATTTTGGTAATGATGACAATTATGTTGCTGATACGGCAGATGAAATAAAAGATAAGATTAAAAAAGAATTATCAGGTGTGTATATAACTGAGGTAAGGAATATCTCGATACCGTTTTATGATATAAATCTTATATATATAAGGCAGGAAGATGGAAAAGAAAAAGTTATACCATACCAGTCGGAAAGTGCAATAACATTAAATGATATTGGTGAGGAAGAAGGAAAACTTTATACAGTCTCAGAGTTTATATCGAATATGGAAAATGAGTATGAGGAGTATAGTGAACAGGAGTTAAAACAGATAGTAAAAGAAAATAAAACGCAACAGAACTTGGGAGGAAGTCTGTTGCCTAAAAAGAAAAAAGTTGAGGAAAAAGATAAATCAAGAGATTTCTTTTCAGGGCATATTACGATTATGATTATTTCGATTGTTTTAGCTGTGGGAGTGCTTTTCGTAATTAAATTTATAATAAGGAGGAAATATGAAAATTAGATTAAGAAAATTGAGTATAATATTAATTTGTGCATTTATTTCTTTGAATATAACAAATCCAATAAATGCAAAGGCTTCATGGATTTATACGACGATTACAACAGGATTTCAAAAGCAAGAAAGAACGAATTGGTGTTGGGTGGCTAGTGCGAGAAATATGGCAGTGACAAAAGTCAGTAAAGTTAATGTGGTTAAATCACAAAGTAATGTGGTACAAATTATTAATGGAAGTATAAAAAATGAGACGGGTAGTTTGCGGGAAACATCAAAGGCAGTAAAAATTTTTAATGTATCATGCAAATCATCATATAAGTTTGCAAGATTGTCATTTAAGACACTTAAAGAAAAAATAAATAAAGGAGGTGGGGTAATTATGGCAATGCAGAATCCACTTTATGGAGGACATGCTATATTACTATACGGATATGATTCAAATGGCAAGGTTAAAGTTTATGATCCTAAAAAGGGACCTATTATATGTCGGTATACAGATTTAAGAGATGGTAAAACATTAAGTGGTTATAGTTATGAACAAAGTATATATTATTGATTGTAATTTTCGATGTAGAATAGAAATGAAGAAAATGTTTATATTGATAGAAAAATAAAGTTTGTAAAACAGGTGATTGTGCTATAAAGTGCAGTTGTCTGTAATTATTTTTAGAAAAAATTTCCGCAACAAATCTCAATTTTTACTGTTATATATATTGTAGGCAACAGTAAAAGGAAGTGAGACAATATAAAAATACATGTACTCTCGAAATCTTCTGAACGAAGAATTTCGAGATGAATTTTTGATATACAATGACATTTTCGCAGTGAAAATGGAAACAGTATATCGGAAATGCAGCCGAAATGACTCGTTTTGAGAAGATACCGAGAGTATATAATGAAATTAGGGAGGAATTTGCGTATGAAAAAAAGAGTATTAGCGTTGATAATGGCAACAGCCATGCTGGTTACGGTTTGCGGCGGCGGACAAATGTTGTGCAGAACAGTAAAGGCACAGATGCAAAAAGCATATGTAATTCAGAATGCTGCACCGTTACCGACACAAACACCATCTGGTGGAGAGCGGGAGGATTTTTGGTGTGACAGCACAAGGATAAAGACAAATGGTGATTACAAGTATCACATTTTGTCGGAAGAGAAAAAGCTGATAACGATTAGAAAAATTGAAAATGCAAATGGTAAGCTGGAAATTCCTGAAGAAATAGACGGTTATAAGGTAGTTGGAATTGGTCGGTCGGACAGACTGCCGAGCCGGTTGGGAATAGCCGAGTCTGAATATGAGTATTCGGATTTTGGACTTGAAGAAATGTCGGTTCTGCCTGAGTCATCCGGTGGAGTGACGGAAATCATTATACCGAAATATATTCAGTTTGTTGGGATTTGTGCCTTTGAAAATTGCAATAGTCTGAAAAAGGTAAAAATCAATAAAAGAGATGTGAATTTATATTTATATGGTGAGGCATTTTTGGATTGCAACAAGTTAGAAAGCGTGAATTTGCCGGAAAAGGTATGTACTGATGGTGATGTGTTTTCGTGTTGTGGCACGATTGATGAAGTGACAATGGGAATATCTATGTCAACGAATGCGGATGACAGTGATTGTGTATTTAGTGGGACAAATATCAAAGTGTTAAGGTTTGAAAACAAAAAGAAAATCTATGATATTTCACGATATACAAATGGAAAGATTGGCACGATTTATTTGGGCAAAAATGTTAAAAAGCTAATATTGAAAGAGTCGGATAAAAAATATCGTAATTGGGAAATATTTGAGATTGATAAATTGCTTGTCGAAGGTAAGAATACGGCTATTGAGGGATGGAAAAAAAAACATCTGTTTTTAGGAAAGATTTATACTGTTTCAGGTTCAAAAGCGGTGAAATGGGCGAAGAAAAATAAGATTGCTTATAAAGTTATGGCTGAAAAAAAGATTGTTAAGCAGATAAAATGATACAAGGGTCAGAAGCAAAGGCAATCCATGGAATCCGTTGAAAACCAAAAATTTTGAAATGACATAATAAGATGATTTTATTAAAATATTACAGTATAAAGCAGGGGGGATGAATGATATGAAAAAAAGAATATTTACATTTATAATGACATCGGCTATCGGTTTACTGGTGTGTGCGGGACAGATGCCAGATGAAAAATTAAAAGCAGATTTTACACCGACGGCAACTATGGCACCTATATGGGAAAGTGCAGATTTTTGGAGTGACAGTTCAAAGATAAAGACAAGCGGAGATTATGAGTATCATATTTTATCGGAAGAAAAAAAGATGATAACAATAAGAAAGATTAAAAATGCGAAAGGAAAGGTTGTTATACCTAAAGAGATAGACGGTTATAAAGTGGTGGGAATTGGTCGTTCTGATATAGTACCTCTTGAATTAAAAATCTCGAAGCTTAGGTATGTTTTTGATGATTTAGGCAGTGAAGCGTTGTCAGTTCTGCCAAAATCATCTGCAAAAGTAACAGAAATTACGATTCCGTCTCAAATACGGTTTGTTGGAATTTCAGCCTTTAAAAACAGTAAGAATTTAAAAACAGTAAAGATTGATAAGAGAAGTACAAAGTTGTATTTATATGAAAAATCATTTGAAGGATGTAGGTCATTACATGAGGTAAATCTTCCTGAAAAAACATTACCGGGAAAAGAGTCTTTTTCAAAATGTGGAATGATTGACAAAGTTACGGTAGGCATGTATGTTGTCAGTTTGGATGAAGAATTTGGAAAGACAGGCATTAAATTGTTGAAGCTTGAAAACAAAAAGAAAAATTATGATATTTCAGAGTGCAAAAAGTTAAAAATCGGCACGGTTTATGTCGGTAAAAATGTAAAAAAACTTGTTGTGAAAGATACAGTTACAAAATATTCAGAAAATGATAAGTTGAAAATTGATAAGATGATTGTGAAAGGAAAAAATACTGTTGTTGAGGGATGGAATAAAAAACATTTGTTTTTAGGAAAACTTTATACTGTCTCAGGTTCAAAAGCGGTGAAATGGGCGAAGAAAAATAAGATTGCTTATAAAGTGTTTGACAATAATTGACAAAATAAACTTTTTTAACTGTAAAGTGGGTGTAAATAAATTGATAAATAAAACAATTTTATAAATTTATTTGCACCTTAAAAGTTTCAGTGTATATTCATCAGATTTAAGTTTTTATAGTAATAAGTAAGAAAGCAATTTGGATGTTAAATATTTTTAATTTATGTGAGGTGATGATTATATGAATTTTCTTTCTGTCATAGTGACTTTTTTCGCCATTTTGATTTTGGTTATTGCCATAATCGGACTTAGAAAAGTTGGGAAAAAACAAACAGTAATATTATTGTTGGGAATAATATCAGTTTTGTTTATAATTTTAGGTTTAATATTTATTATTCCAAATATGTGGAGAAATATTGGGATAATTATGCTTATAATCGGTGTGGTAATTTTGGCTGGGGTGTTTCTTTTAACAGTTAAATAAAAAATCAGATATTTATTGGTTACATGATTAGGAGAAAGTATATGAAAAAGTTATTGGTTATAACATTATGTATTATTACATTAGTTTTTTCAGCGTGTTCGGGAAATAATGAGAAATTTGAAGCAAAATTATCAGAACAAAAGGAAGTTTCCAAAGTAAAACTGACGGAACTTACTGACTTTAAGTGGGACTATGCTTATTTTATTTTACCATATGTAAGTAAAGAGGAAATTGAAAAAATAATTTCAATAAAATCGGATGAAATTCAAGATAATAATAATAATGATAGTACGATATATGTGGTGTTTACAGAAAAAAATAAAGTTGTATATCAGTTATTTGGTGATGCTCAAAATCTGGGATTTTCATTTGATTTAGGAAAGTATAAAAAGGTTAAACGGATATCCTGCGATAATTGTGATTTTTCAGTGCAGAATAAGGATGGAGAAAATATTTATAAATTGATAGAAAAATAAAGTTTACAGAGCAGGTAATTGTGCCAGAAAGTGCAGTTGTCTGTTTTGGAGGGATTTTATAGTAAATTAAGTATTTTGCAACAATTTGCAATAATTTCTGTCTTATAAGATGAAGCATACAATAAGAAAGGGATTATCAGTGTAAAATGTTACAAAAACAATGTAAATTTTTACAAGTAAGCTGAAATATTGAAAAAATATGTTAGTATATTGCAAGGTTCTAAAGTAAATCAAGCACAAAAACAGGCTTTTTTGCTTATACGAACCTATTTCTTACAAAAATCTTACAATATATTAAAAATGTTGCAAAAATATTAAGCGTGTAGTATAATGATATTGTGAGTTTAAGTATAGGCACTTGCCGGATATTTAAGCTTGCGTATATGTGTATTTGCATGATTTATCTGTAATATTTGTTATGCTTTAATACACGGGACAAACGTATAAAGGGAAAAACGAAATGGGAGGTACATATTTATGGAAAAAACAATGTTACGCAGAGTTATGGTAGGTCTTACAATTCTTGTGATTGCTCTTGGAGTTGCCAATGTTGTCAGGGCAAATGTTTCATCAAAAGGAAGCTGTTCATTTAAAAGCAGCGTTTCGGCTGCCGAGATTTCAGAGTAAGTTTTGCAACGAAAAATATGCCTGTTGAGTGAAAAAAGATGATTGTATAGCTGATAGAGGCATTGCAAGCGTGAATGGCAGCAAGGTTGAGTTGCGTTACCGTGATTGTGCGTATGGGAAAGAGGAAACATGAAAAGATATTTTAGTATTATAGCAATTATGGCACTTGTTGTATGTATGTTTGCAGGATGTGGTTCTAAAAAGAGTAACACATCATCAAATGCAAATTCAGGTACATCATCTTCAGAGAGTGCAAAGCAGGAGGAAACAGCAGTTCCCGAGAGCACAGAAAGTACAGATGCAGGCTCGGATATTTCTTCGTCAGATGATACAAAGCAGCTTTCAGGCAAGCATCATGTTGTTATAAAAGTTAAGAAATATGGAAATATTAAAGTTGAACTTGATGCAGATACAGCACCTATATCGGTTACGAACTTTGTAAACCTTGCTAAGAAAGGTTTTTATGACGGTCTTACATTTCACCGTATCATAGATGGATTTATGATTCAGGGTGGCGATCCGAGCGGAGATGGAACAGGCGGTTCTGATGAAACTATTAAAGGTGAGTTTAGTGATAATGGTGTTGAGAATAATATATCCCATGTGAGAGGAACTATCTCTATGGCACGCTCGTCTGAAAATGACAGTGCAAGTTCACAGTTCTTTATCGTACAGTCAGATAGTACATATCTTGACGGTCAGTATGCCGGATTTGGAACAGTTACAAGCGGGATGGATATAGTGGACAAGATATGCAAGGATACTCCAGTCACAGATTCAAACGGCACGGTTGAAAAGGAAAATCAGCCTGTTATTGAAAAGATTACCGTTAAGGACTGATGCTTAAAATAAGGCATATTTATACATATTGTATTGTAGGTATGATGCAGGAGCAGATAGCAATGCAGCAAATTGTAGTATCAGTTGCCTGTCACACAGTAAATAAGTAATGATGTTAAGTTGCCGGGGGCATTTATATGTACCCGGCAATAAATATATTAACACTATCAGGGAAGCGGAAGAGTGTATCGTGAATATCTGTTTGGTGAAAGGGGGAGATTGCTTGTTTAAAAGACCTGTAAATGGGAAAAAAGCGACAACGATTCCCTTAAAAAAAGCTGTTGTGTTTGAAAAAGATATATACAGAAAACCGGATATGATAGGAGTTTCAAAAGTTTCGTTGAAAAGCAGCACAAAAAATGCTAAAATAAAAACAGCGAGCGTTTTTGGTGTAGATATAAAGCCGGAGCGTATCGAGAGTGTAAAAGATGATATTACTTTAGACAGACTGTTTGAAATACAGGGGGAGAAAATTGATAAGCGGAGTTGAAGGATTAAAGATTAAACCATTGACAACCTTTAAAAATGATGGAGTTAAGCGTCACAGTGGGATTGAGAGTTTTAGCACTGTACTTAAGTCAAGCGAAAAGAAAGCTGATGCGTCTGACAAAGTACAGGAAAATAGTGATAATACAGATACGGAGTCATCGTCAAAAAACAGTGCCACGCAGAGTACGGACACGGCTTCGGGCAATAAGATATTATACACAAATGCTACGACCGGTGAGACATATACATATACGGATGTGGCAGATGATGACAATACAAAAACATCATCGACAAGTAAGAGTTCAAATACTACAACCGTTGACTCGATGAAAAAGACAAAGTATGATGCCATATTTAAAAAGGCTGCAAAGAAGTACGGAGTGTCGGAGAGTCTGCTTAAAGCGGTTGCGAAAGCCGAGTCTGATTTTAATCCAAATGATGTATCAAGTGCTGGGGCAGTAGGCGTTATGCAGCTTATGCCATCTACAGCTAAGGAGCTTGGAGTCAAAAATCCTTACGATGCCGAGCAGAATATAATGGGAGGGGCAAAGCTTATAGCAGCCCATTTGAAGAAATTTAACGGAAATGTCAGGTATGCACTTGCTGCATACAATGCCGGAAGCGGTGCAGTTAAGAGGTACGGCGGAGTTCCTTCATATTGTAAGACATATGTAAACCGTGTACTGAGTTATAAAAAAGCATATGAAACAGCAAATGCAGTAGGTTGATTGAAAACCTGCTGCATTTTTTGTGATGATAATTCCAAAAACCGGATGCTTTGCATCTGCCGTGTTTTGTGTCTGATAATTTATGTATATTATTTTGCGGATGGTCACTATATTATATATATCAGTAATTTATCCTAAGTCCTTTCGGATAGTGATTTTTTATCGTTCCGTTTGTAATCTTGCCCCATCCGAGAGAAAGACCATTGTAACATACAAGGATAAAACCCTTAGAAGTGGAAAGTCTCTCATCGGAAGTTTGTAAAACATCACCATGCAGATATTTTTCGGCTTCTTCTAATGAACATTCGTAATACTGTTTTACATCGTCTGGTTTAAGATATTTTGCAAATGCGTGTGCAGGCTCGAAGCGGTTCTTTTTCTTGGTTGCAATATGAAGTCCTGCTCTTACGAGTTTTATGCCTTTAAGTTCCGGCATCTGTTCCGGCACCATATAAAGTTCATCGCCGAAATATTCATAGCGTTTGTCCTCATAATCATTTGTTTCAGAAACAAATTCCGAGATAAAATCAATAAATTGTTTTCGCTCACTTTTAGAAAGGATATTTTTTCCGGAAGATTTCTTTTTCTTCTTCTGAATCGGAGGCTCTCCATCCTGTTTCTTTAATCTTACGGCAAAATGTCCCTCACCCCTGACTTTGTGCGGCCATAATCTTAGCGAACCGTGTATTGACTGTATCTCGTTGTCAGAAAGCGGCTTCATTTCGTCAGATATAAAATCGGGATTTCCGTCAGAAATATCAAGACTGAGTATGTCGTGATAATCTTCGACATGAAAATCAGGATATGTGCGTAAAAACCAAAGAAGAATTTCTTCGTCCTCAGCAGGTGCAAAAGTACAGGTGGAATATACCAGAACTCCTCCGGGTTTAAGCATTTTCTCTGCTTCTGTAAGTATTGACTTTTGTCTTTCAGCACATAAAGTGACATTTTCAGGAGTCCATTCTTTTATTGCCGTTTCGTCTTTTCTGAACATTCCTTCACCTGAGCATGGAGCATCAACCACAATCTTATCAAAAAAGCATGGAAAGAATTTTGCCATGTTTTCAGGTGTCTCATTGCATACAACAGCATTTGGTACACCGAGTCTTTCGATATTCTGCGAAAGGATTTTAGCACGCTGTGGGAAAATCTCGTTTGAGACGAGAAGCCCTTTATTGCCAAGCATACCGGCAATCTGTGTCGATTTACCGCCCGGTGCGGCACAGAGGTCACAAACTTTTGGAGGGGTGCCTTCTGTAAAAATAGTTGAATTATCATCTGGTGTGTTTTTATTATCATTATTAAGAAATGTCTGCCTGACATTAAGTGTCTTAGGCTCTGCGAGAAGTGCGGCAACAGCCATTGCGCTTGGTTCCTGTATATAGTAAGCACCGGCTTCATGCAGTGCGTGTCTGCCGGGTTTTTCCTCAGGAACAGCGTAAAACCCTTCTTTAGCCCAGGGAACAGGACTTAAAAAGAAGGGTAATGTTTCCTGAGACTCTATCTTTAACGGATTTATGCGAAGTCCGTAGGATTTGTCATCTGAATAGCTCTCAATAAATGCTTTAAAATCCTCCGGTTCAAGCAGCAATTTCATTCGTCTGGTAAATTCTTCAGGTAAATTCATATGTAAATCTCCATTTGAAATTTATATCGTGATGCAGTAAGGATTGCGAAAATTGTACAGCAATGAAGCAATCCGTGGCATTAGTTGGGGGTAAAGTACCTTTTGACCCCAACATCATCATATTAGAATATAAGTTAAATCAAGTCAGCAATATCAATGTTTTCTCCGGTGATGCCGACATGAGCACCGGCTTTAGCTTCTGCCGTATCTTTGTGCGCGATAAGCCATTTGTTTTTTGCCCAAAGGTAAGCATCTTCGGAATTTGCTTTTGTGATATTTGGCATATCAAAGTTAGTTTCTCTTGGGAGTACAATGGCAACCCTGAATCCCTCGCCTTTTTTTGCACTGCAAGGTGCATAGTGAAGCGTTGTTGAGTAAACTTCAACGGCAGTTCCCTTAGGACATAAGAAAGCTTCTGTTTTGCTTGAATCGATTATTCCATTCTCAACGTCCTGAAGCTTGGCAACGAGGAGAATTGCATCATCAGCTGCAATATTTATCTCGTTGTCTCTGTGATACTCAAAACAGTTTAATTTTGTGTTTGTGCCATTGCAATAGCCGATTTCAATAGGCATACCACCGTAGCAGTTGTCACGGAGCTGTGCAAAAGCAGGTGTATCTTCAAGTGCTTCACAGGTAGGCTCATAGATTACTCCATCAGCAGGTTTTTCAGTTTCGCTCTCAAGTCTTTCTAAAAGAAGTTTGTAATCGTAACCATCTACGATTCGTCCGTAAGGCTTAAAAGCATCATCTTTAACCGATTGAATTTTCATGATTTATTATCCTCCTAAAATATAATTGGTTTTTTGTCTTTTATAAAGATGCGAAACATCTGGATTTTAGAGTAATTATAGCACACAGGATATATCATGTCACTTTAAAAATACGAACTGCTATACTTGTTTTATAAGAGTTTTCAAGGTATAATTAAATTGAGATTTTGTTGTTTTGGTAAATATATTATAAAATATATAGGTATAGCATCAGGGTGTTTGACAGATAAAAACGGGAGGAATGTCTTATGAGAGTTGCACTTGCACAGACAGATATGGTATGGGAAGATAAAAAAGCATCTATACAAAAGGCAGAAAAGATGGTAAGTGAAGCTGCAAAATCAAAGGCAGATATCATAATTTTTCCTGAAATGAGTTTCACCGGATTTTCTATGAATCTTGAGAAAATAGGAGAAAAGAGAGATTGTTCAGAGACGGTTTCATGTATGAGCACTTTGTCAAAAAAATACAATATTGCCATAGGTTTTGGATGGGCATCACTTCCTGACAAAAAAGGCGGAAAAGGGAAAAATATATTTTCGGTTACGGACAGAGAGGGAAAATTAATCGCAGAATATGAAAAGATACACCCGTTTACATATGGTGGCGAAAGTCGGGTATATGAGGGCGGTGAAAAATTAGTTTCTTTCTCGTTTAAAGGGCATAATATAAGCTTGTTTGTATGCTATGACCTGAGATTTCCGGAAGTATTTCAGGCGGCAGCAAAAAAGTCTGATGTGATGTTTGTAATCGCACAGTGGCCGGAGACAAGGAGTATTCATTGGCAGACTCTTCTCAGGGCAAGGGCAATAGAGACGCAGTCATATATTGTAGGGGTCAACAGCTTTGGTGTCAGGGACGGACTTGGCTACAGCGGTGACAGCATGGCTATAGATTCTATCGGAAATATTCTTGGACAACTGTCAGGCAGAGAGGGTATGCTTATATGTGATATTGATGACAGAGCGTGGGAGCTCAGAAATAAATTTGCGATAGGTAAGGACAGAAGAGAGAATCTTTATTACAGGTTATTGGAGGAGTAAGATGAGACAATATGAATTGACGATAAGAATCGCACAGATTCATCATTTGATAGAGGTGCGTAAATATAAAAAAGCACTTGCGGTTGTAAAGACGCTTGATATGCGTCAGGTAAAAGGTATAAGTGATCTCAGTGCTATTGCTGAGGTTTATACAAAAACAGAACAATTTGATGCTGCAAAAAATACTTATTTAAGAATATATAAGAAAAGCCGCACAAGACGAGTTTTATACAGACTTATTTATCTTGCCATAAGAACAAATGCATTAGATGAAGCGGAGGGATATTATCAGGAATTTGTGGCAATGAGTTCGAGCCAGCGAGATTCACTTATTTTACGGTATCGTATAGATAAAGCTTCAGGGGCATCAGTCGGACAGCTTATCGGTATTCTTGAATCATTAAAAGAAGAGGAGTATATAGAAGAATGGGCATACGAACTTGCAAAACTTTATTTTAAAGCAGGAAGATTTGAAGAGTGCAGAAGTGAGTGCGAGGATATAAAACTCTGGTTTGGCAAAGGTGAGATAGTGGAAAGGGCAAAACGACTTATTGCCAGTATAGATGATGATGAACAGATTGCTTATGTTGACGATAGAGATTATACAATAGAAAAAGAAGTGCCAAACCCTGAGGATACCGGCTCGCTTCCGGACCTTAGTGAATATGTGGAATCTGAAAGTGTGATACAAAGGCGTGAAAATTCAATCGGAAATAAGGTTAAAAAGGCATTAAAAACAACCTTTGAGGATGATGAGGATAAATTTGATGATACATTTGCCGATTATTATGAGGATGAGGACGAAAGTTCAGAGTACGGCAGAGACGAGGCTGTAGATGAATTGCTAAATATGGGTGGGGATAATAATTCAGAGAAAAGCTCCGGGGATAAAATGGAAAGTCTTACAAAAGAAGAATATGATGCTTTGCTAAATTCAGAAATATCAGAACAGTCTTATAATGATGAGCAGTCTGAGTATGAAAATGAATTATATGATTATGGAGAAGATGAGGAAGAAGAGTTCGATGGTGCACAGATGGCAAGAAAAGCCATAGATGGTCTTCAGAAATTGTCGGGTCGTTGGAAGCATCAGACTGCAAAAGAGCAGCATACGAGTGAGAAGTCTGGGTATGAAGAAGATTCTGTAGATGAAAATAAAAAGCAGCCGCATAAAAAAAACAGAAATCAGCAGATGGAAAAGAAACAGGCATATGCGGAGGAAAAGGCTCAGTACGAGCATCATTCACAGTCGGGCACGGGTATTACACAGGATCTTTCAAAGGAAATATCCGCCATATACGAGGCAGAGCGCAGGGAACAGTTGAAAGTTCATTCTGTTGTGATGGAAGATGACATTGATAATGGAAATGATGATTTGATTCAGCAAAATACAGAAAATGGTGAAGCTGCATCGTCAGAAATTCCGGAAGATATTCAAGAGTCAGAAGAAAATGCTGTTATTTCAAGACAGGATGCGATGGCTCCAGCCGATTTGGAAGAAATAAAAAACGATATAAAGGATATAACAGGCAATATTTTTGGAGAGAAAAAGAAAAGACGCATTATTGATTCGGTTGCTGATGACTGGGGACACACGAAACCTATAAATGAGATCGTAAGCAAAGTGCGTGAGACGGAAATGCAGCAGGATAATGATAGTCTGTCAGATGAAAGTGTTAAAAAGAATGTAGAATATAGTGAAAAATCCGATATAAAATCTGTGTTAGACAACGGAGCAGAGCCGGAAATAAACATTAATGGAAAATCAGAGTGTATTCAAAAGAATGATGAAAATAAATCAGAGGTGCAGCCTGGTGTTAATAATGAAATAAAGTCTGAAACAGAGATAAAATTAGAAAAAGCAGCTAAATTATTTGGAATAAATACAAGTGAATTAAAGAAGGAGGAGACAAACATGGATGATTATTCAACACCGGAAGATGAACTACCTACAACTAGGGCATTACATAAGACATTTAAGGATGTGCTGACACTTATAAACGGAGAGAAGGATCCGTCACATTTTGTTTTGATTGGAGAGGATACAGATAAGATAATAGCAGTTTCTAAAAAAATCGTAAAGGTGCTTAAGGCAAATGGTTTTTTGAGCAAAGGAAGAATAGGCTGTATTCAGGCTAAGCAGTTAAATCAAATGGATTTTGATGCCTGCCGGGATCAGCTTAGAGGAAGCTGTCTGCTTGTAGATGGTGCTGCAGATCTTTATTTTCCTACTATCACAAAGATTTTTGAGCTTATGGATGAATTTTATGGAGATTTTATTGTAATACTTGCAGATGAGGGAAATACACTTGACCAGATGTTCAGGTTTGCACCTGCACTTGCAAAAAAATTCAAATATGTAATAGATATAAACAGATATACGGCAGAAGATTTGGATTAAGTCAGAAAAGGAGGCGGGGATTGTATGCCGCTTGGTTCAGAGAAAGTAGTAAATGTCATAGGACATATAAATCCGGACACGGATTCTATTTGTTCAGCCATCGCTTATGCGAGGCTTAAGAGAGAGGTGACCGGTGAAAACTATGTTGCTAAGAGAGCAGGTCAGATAAATGCAGAGACAAGATTTGTACTTAAGCGATTTGGAATACTTCCACCTGATTATATGAATGATGTAAGACCTCAGGTTATCGACATTGATGTGGGACGCGTAAAAGGTGTCGGTGAAGATATTTCATTAAAAAAAGCGTGGGAACTTATGAGGGAAGATGCACTTCAGACACTTCCGATAGTAGATGAAAACGAGTTTTTAAAGGGACTTATCACAATCGAGGATATAGCAAAATCATACATGGATGTTTACGACAGCCGTATTATTGCAAATGCGGGAACTCCATTTAGGAATATTGTTGAGACACTTGATGGAGAGATGATATCAGGAGAGCCTGATGAGACGATAAAATCAGGTAAATGTCTTATTGCAGCAGCAAATCCGGATCTTATGGAAAGCTATATTGAAAAAGGAGATATAGTGATTTTGGGAAACAGGTATGAATCGCAGCTCTGTGCCATTGAGATGGGTGCAAAATGTATAATAGTCTGCGATGGTGCTCCGGTATCGTTTACGATAACAAAACTTGCACAGGACAAGGGCTGTTTTATAATTAAGACACCATATGATACATTTACGGCATCAAGACTTATTAATCAGAGCATACCAATAAGGTTTTTTATGAAAAGTGAAAATCTTATAACCTTTGGACTTGGTGAATTTCTTGATGATATACGAGATGTTATGGCAAAAAAAAGATACAGGGATTTTCCAATACTTGATTGGAATGGCAGATACTTTGGGATGATTTCCAGACGAAGACTTCTTGGTGCGAGAAAGAAAAAGCTTATTCTTGTGGATCACAATGAGCCGTCACAGGCAGTAGATGGTATAGAAGATGCTGAACTTTTAGAGATAATAGACCATCATCGAATAGGAAGTATCGAAACAATGAGTCCGGTATTCTTCAGAAATCAGCCGCTTGGATGTACAGCTACTATTATATATCAGATGTACAAAGAAAATAAGGTGGATGTAACACCTGAAATTGCGGGACTTCTATGTTCAGCGATATTGTCAGATACGCTTGTCTACAGGTCACCTACCTGCACTGAGACAGACAAGGCGGCAGCAGAAGAACTTGCAGCTATAGCAGGAATAAAAACACAAGATTATGCTATGGAAATGTTTGCGGCAGGAAGTGATTTGTCATCAAAATCTCCGGAAGAGATATTTTATCAGGATTTCAAAAAATTTGTTGTGGGAGAGCAGACATTTGGCGTAGGTCAGATAACAGCGATGACCGGCAGGGAACTAACAGCAATAAAAGAAAAACTCATACCATATATGCAAAAAGCAATGGCAGCTCATGAAGTATCAATGCTGTTTTTTATGCTTACTGATATACTACAGGCAAGTACAGAACTTTTATATTATGGAAGTGGTGCGAGAGAACTTGCACTTGAGGCATTTCATTTGCCGAAAGATACAGAAACGATAATTCTTAAAAATACGGTATCCAGAAAGAAGCAGATAATACCGGCGATGATGATGGCATTGCAGGAAGAGTGATAAAAAGCTGCTGATGTAAAACGATTTTTTGATTAAAAGACAATAAAGATAAGAAATTCCCGCAGGTATTTAAATTAAGAAATGTCTGCGGGAATTTTTTTGTCATATATGTTCTGTTACAGTTTTATTTGGCATCATTCATTTCTGTATATCCGTCCGGAATCTTAATTCCTAAAGTGTCGCAGTTTTCTTTGTTGTAAAGTTTTGTCGGATTTTTGTCTGTCTCGATAGCCATTTTTCCGGGATCAGCACCCTCTTTAAGGATTTTATAAGCCATTTCACCTGTCTGGTAACCAAGGTTGTAGTAACTGATGGAAAGAGCTGTGACTCCGGCTTCACAAATTCCTTTTTCACCTGCAAATACAGGAATGCCGGCAGGAATAACAACATTTTTAACAGTTTCAATACCAGAAGCCATAGTGTTGTCTGTTGGAATGTAGATAGCATCAACTTCGGAACAGGCTGTCTGAGTAACAGACTGAATCTCGTTTGAGTCAGATGCAGTATATTCTTTATATTCGATTTTATCTTTCTTAAGTTCATCTTCCATAAGTTTAGCCTGATATGCTGAGTTTGGTTCAGATGAACAGAAAAGAATACCGACTTTTTTGACATCAGGTTTGATTTCAAGAATCATGTCCTCCTGCTTGTCGATAGGAGCAAGGTCGGCAGTTCCAGTAACATTTGTACCGGATGTACCTTTCCAGTCTTTGATGTTAAGTGCAGTACCGTAATCAGTAACAGAAGTGCCCACGATTGGAATTTCATTTGTTGCTGAAACAGCAGCCTGTAAAGCACCTGTTGCGTTTGCCATGATAAGATCTACTCCGTTTGTGACGAAACCGTTGCAGATTGTAGAGCAGTTAGTTGACTCGCCCTGTGCGTTCTGTTCGTCAAATTCAACATTGTCTTTTCCAAGCTTGTCCGTAAGTGCTTTCTTAAAGCCCTTAGTTGCGGCATCAAGAGCATTATGCTCCACAAGCTGACAGATGCCGATTTTGTATGTTTTTTTGCCTGAACTGTCAGAACCTGATTTGCCATTTGAACTTCCGCAGGCTGTAAGACTTGCTGCCAGTGCGGTAACAGTAAGTAAAGATACTATTTTTTTAGATAATTTCATAATGTCCTCCTTTTTGATTGCAATGGAAATATTATAAGGCAAGAGGGGGTGCAAAGTCAAATTGATGGGAAATTATGCAACAAAGGCTGCTAAAGTAAAAGTAACTTTAAAATATAATTAGAAAAGAATGAAAATATTATAAGCAGAAAGTAAGTTTTTTTATAGAAGAAATGAGGAGATGAAGATTGACAATAGTTTAACATAGTTGTTAATGATACAAAATTATGTTAATGTTATTATAAATTGTTTGTTACTTGAATGAGTTGGGGAAGGAGATTGACATGGTGGAGAAAATTTTTAGAGATACCAGAACACAAATAGGGATTTTGAAAAGTCGTGGAGTTATTATTAGAAATAAACGGTGGGCTAAACAAGTTATAAGAAGTGTAAATTATTATAATTTGATAAATGGATATAAGCAACCGTTTTTGCAACAGAATGTTAGCGGTGAAAAGTATATAGCAGGAACAACTTTAGAAGAAATATATGCTTTATATGAATTTGACCGTAAATTGAGAATAGTAACATTAGAGTATATACTTGAGATAGAAAAGCAGGTTAAGGCATTGGTTGCTTATTGTTTTTCAAAGATACATGGTCATAAAAATTATCTTAAAATTGAAAATTTTGATACAATCGGAGCTGACAAGTATAATCAAGTATGTATTTTACTTAGTAACTTATATAAGAAGATTTCACTTAATTGTAACAAAGATTTGTCGGTGTCGCATTATGTAAGGGAGAAAAGTTATCTTCCATTATGGGTTTTAGTAAATGCACTGTCTATGGGAGATATAAGTAAATTCTATTCTAATATGATACAACAGGAAAGAGAGGATGTTGCTCGTAGGTTAAAATGGGGAGTGAGGGAGAATAAATTGGCAAGCTGTTTGTTTTTTCTGGCATCAATCAGAAATAGGTGTGCACATGATGAACGGTTGTATTCATATTTATCATATGTTAATTTATGTAAAAATAGATATTTTTCATATTTTGGCACAAATTTAAGGAAAAATGATTATTTTGCAGTAATGGTAGCTTTAAAAATGTTATTGCCTGATAGTCGATATCAAATATATCATAGACAGATAGAGGGGTTGTTTGATGAATTGACCTCAAATCTGTCGACTATAACTGTAAAAAAAATCCAAAGAATTATGGGAATGCCCAATAATTGGAAAAGATTGAAAAAAATATAAATTCAAAGTAAAATTTATTTGTTATTTAATATTGACAGATTTGCTACAATTATTTATACTGTATATGCTAATTAAAAAGATTAATTAGCATATACTATAATTGAAAGTACCTTGAATACCTACGTGGCTCAAGGGCATATTTTTTAGAGGAATCGGAAATAAACCGGTTCCTCTATTGTTTTTTATGAAAAACACATAAACCGATAAATGGTGTATTTTTGGGGAATATTTGGGGTAATATTTTATAAAAAATTATGGTATAAAAGTGTAAAATGAATACATTAAGAACTGAAAGTGATAGATGCACATTAAATGTCGGTTTGCAATATAGACAAAACTAACGAATTATATTTTGAGAATGGAGATTGATATGTCTAATAAAAAGATAAAAAATCCTTTGTGGGACAATGAACTTAATATAGAAAAAAGACTTGATTTTTTAATTAACAGCCTTACTTTAGATGAGAAGATAAGCTGTATGAGCAATGCTAATCCTGATATTGACAGACTTGGTATCAGGGCGTTCAATATAGGCGGCGAGGGAGCACACGGAGTGCAGGCGAGACACGACCAGGGATGGGATTTGCGTGAGCCTGATTTTACAACAATTTTTCCTAATCCCATAGGAATGAGCCGGTCGTGGGACGAGGATATGCTTAAAAAGTCGGGCGAAGTAGTTGGAATTGAAACAAGAGGTCTTTTTGCTGCAGGAAAGAACGGAAGTCTTTCGGTGTGGGCACCTACGGTTGATATGGAGCGTGATCCGAGGTGGGGAAGAAATGAGGAGGCATATGGAGAAGACCCTTATCTGACAGGGAGACTTGCAGGTGCATATGTTGAGGGAATGCAGGGAGATGACGATTTCTATCTGAGATGTGCTGCGACCTTAAAACATTTTTATGCAAATAATGTTGAGGAGGACAGGACATTTACTTCCTCGTCAATAGATCCAAGAAATAAACACGAATATTATCATGAGCCTTTCAGAAGAATTATAAAAGAGCATGGTGCGGAAGCTATGATGACGGCATACAACGAGATAAACGGTGTACCATGTATGGTTATGCGTGATATTAAGGATTATGCAAAAGACAGGTGGGGACTTCATCATGTGGTGACGGACGGTGGTGATGTGCTTCAGACGGTAAACCAGCATGAGTATTTTGGCACGGATGCACAGACTGTGGCAGCAGGAATTAAAGCAGGTATTGATAGTTTTTCTGATAACAGGGAAAAGATGGAGGATGCAGTAAGAGAAGCATATGCCCTCGGTCTGATTAAAATGAAAGATATAGACGAGGCGGTCAGAAACCGTTTTGGTACAATGATAAGGCTTGGACTTTTTGATGCCTACGGTGACAATCCATATTCGCAGATTACGATTGAAGATGTCGGTACAAAGAAAAATCAGGAAACTGCACTGAAGATGGGACAGGAGTCGGTTGTACTTCTTGAAAATAAAGATGGTCTGCTGCCTATTGATAAAAGAGATGCGATTGGAAATATAGGTGTAATCGGACCTCTTGCAGATGTGTGGCAGCTTGACTGGTATTCCGGACTTCCACCATATTATGTGACGGGACTTGATGGAATAAAAAAATATACGGACACTTCTTTTGAAAAAGGATTGTGCAGATTTAAGATAAAGGCAGACGGAAAATATCTCGGACTTGACAAAGAGGACAGACTTGTCATTGTAGATGAAAAAAATGCTGAAATATTTGAAGTTGAACAGTGGGATAAAAAGCAGTTTACCCTGAAAAGCTGTTCAAAAGGAAAATTTTTGTCGGTGAGGGATGATATTAATGGCGGTGAAAGTGGAGATATATGTGCCTGTAAAGAGAGAGCGTTTGGCTGGTTCGTAAAAGAAGCTTTTAAAATATCAGAATCTGATGGAGAACTTTCAAAAAAAGAAGCGGAGGAGACAAAGGTTTCACAAAATGAGAACGGACAGTTTATTTTTAACAGTTCGGTTTCGTGCGGAGTGACAAGCTGGAATGATGAGACATTATATATAGATGAAAATGGAAAACTATGTGTGGAAAGTGCATTACAAAAAACAGAAAAATGCGATTATGGTAATAATGATGAAATAGTTGAAGAAAGTATGTCTCAGAAAATGAGTGCGAACGCGGAAAATAGGAATGAAATTGATAAATCTCTAAAGATAAGTAATTTTGACTTTGAACTTGTATCGAATGGCATTGAAAAAGCGGTAAAACTTGCAAAAAAAGTAAAATATCCGATACTTTTCCTCGGAGGAGATCCAATTATTACCTGTAAAGAGGATGTAGACAGAGAGGATATTGATTTTCCGGCATATCAGCAGGAGCTTCTTGAAGCGGTATATGAAGCCAATCAAAATGTCATTATAGTGCTTATAAGTAATGTCGCGTTTGATATATCATGGGCAAAAGAGCATATCAAATCAATATTATTATCGGCGTCAGGATGTATGGAACTTGGAACAGCTATAGCTGACAATATTTTTGGAAAGGTAAGTCCGGCGGGAAGACTCAGTACGACATGGTATAAGGAGCTTGCAAAACTTCCGCCTAAAGAAGATTACGATATAATAGCTCATCCGAGAACTTATGCTTATTATGACGATGAGGTGCTTTATCCTTTTGGATATGGAAAAACATATTCCGAGGTGAGATACCTTGACATGACGGTAGAAATAAAAGATTACACAAAGATTGCAGTGACCGTTGAAGTCGAAAATACAGGGAGATATGTGACGGATGAGGTTGTACAGATTTATGTGATGAAGAAAGGCTCGGCAGTTAAGAGGGCAATAAGAGAATTAAAGGCATTTGAACGCGTAAAAGAGCTTGCATCTGGAGAGAGAAGAACAGTCAGGCTTGAAATAAAAATAGGCGACCTCAAATATTATGATGTGGCAGACGAAAGATTTATTCTTGAAGATGGAGAATATGAAATTCAGGCAGGTTCGTCAAGCCGTGATATTTATTTAAAAAGGGCTGTAAATATAAAAGGGACGGCAAGAAGTTCAAGAGATGCATGGCAGACGATAAAAGCAAACCATTATGATAAATATGAGAATATTTATCTGTATGAGGGAATAAACGGATTTGATGCAGTATGCACACTGGATAATAAAACGGATGGTGAAATTTCATATAGAAATGTGTGTGTTAAGAAAGCCTGTTCGTTTAAGCCGGAGAAATATTCTCTCGAAATACTGGCATCTATAGAGGATGATGGTGTGGTCGAAGCTTTTGCAAATGATGAAAAAATCGGATGCTTTGTAAAAGGACAGACAAAAACCACTGATATACACAGCGAAATAGGTACAGCGGCATTCAGGACGGACAAAAAGATGCCGTGGGCAGCATTTGGAAGAAAAACGGACTTTAAAAAATATGATATAGAACTCGATGGCAATAAGATTCCTGATGGGGAGTTTGAGTTAAAACTTAAAATGAGAGGATATATAAGGGTTTGTAGTTTTAAGATGCTCTGAAGCTGTTAGACGCTGATTCGCAGCTTATGTTTACTTCATATATTTGAAAGGCTATTCCGCCAAATATCTTTTTATGGTGGAACTGTTACAAATTTTTTAGTTTTTTGTAAAAAAAGATTTTTACATTTTGATTTTATATGTTATACTATGGGTAGCGGCTTCATGCGGAACGGAAAATGTCGTGTTTATCGAGTGACATGAGTACAGTCCTTGATTTGAGGAGTGTGCCGTTTCCTGCCTGGCAGGAGATACAGATATATCTGACATGAAGTCAGTTTTGTGCCGGATTTTCATTTTGAAATGATGGCGGTTGCAATGCGATTTATATCGCAGACAATTATTTATTCATATTTAGGAGGTAACTTTACAATGGCAAACAAATGGGTATATATGTTCGACGAAGGCGACATGACCATGCGTAACTTACTCGGTGGTAAGGGTGCTAACCTTGCAGAGATGACTAAGATTGGTCTTCCTGTGCCACAGGGATTTACAGTAACTACAGAAGCTTGTACACAGTACTATGAAGATGGTCGTCAGATTAACGACGAGATCATGGCTCAGATCATGGACGGCGTTAAAAAGATGGAAGAAATCAACGGAAAGAAATTCGGAGATTCTAAGAACCCATTATTAGTTTCAGTTCGTTCAGGTGCTCGTGCTTCAATGCCTGGTATGATGGATACTATCCTTAACCTCGGTTTGAATGACGATGTTGTAGCTACAATGATCAAAGGAAACCCGGATCCAACATTTGAGCGTTTCGTATATGACTCATACAGACGTTTTATCCAGATGTTCTCAGATGTAGTTATGGAAGTTGGTAAGAAATACTTCGAGCAGCTCATCGACAAGATGAAAGAAGAAAAAGGTGTTAAGTATGATGTAGATCTTACAGCACAGGATCTTAAGACTCTTGCAGAGCAGTTCAAGGCTGAGTACAAAAATCAGTTAGGAACAGACTTCCCTTCTGACCCTGTAGAGCAGATGAAACTTGCTGTAGAGGCTGTATTCCGTTCATGGGACAACCCTCGTGCAAACGTATATCGTCGTGACAACGACATCCCTTACTCATGGGGAACTGCAGTTAACGTAATGCCTATGGTATTCGGTAACTTAAACAATGAATCTGGTACAGGTGTTGCATTTACTCGTGACCCTGCAACAGGTGAGAACAAACTTATGGGTGAGTTCCTTATCAACGCACAGGGCGAGGACGTAGTTGCTGGTGTTCGTACACCAATGCCAATCGCTCAGATGGAGCAGGAATTCCCAGAAGCATATGCTGAGTTCGTTAAGGTTTGTGATACACTTGAAAATCACTACCACGATATGCAGGATATGGAGTTCACAGTTGAAAACAAGAAGCTTTATATGCTTCAGTGCCGTAACGGTAAGAGAACAGCTCCTGCTGCATTAAAGATTGCTTGTGACCTTGTTGATGAAGGACATAAGACAGAAGAAGAAGCAGTTGCTATGATCGATCCTCGTAACCTTGATACACTTCTTCATCCACAGTTCGATGCTGCTGAGTTAAAGAAAGCTACTCCAATCGGAAAAGGACTTGGTGCTTCTCCTGGAGCTGCTTGCGGTAAAGTCGTATTCACAGCAGAAGATGCTGTAGAGTGGGCTGAGCGTGGTGAGAAAGTTGTACTTGTTCGTCTTGAGACATCTCCGGAAGATATTACAGGTATGAAGAGTGCACAGGGTATCCTCACAGTTCGTGGTGGTATGACATCTCACGCAGCCGTAGTTGCTCGTGGTATGGGTACTTGCTGTGTATCAGGATGTGGCGACATCGTTATGGACGAAGAGAACAAGAAATTTGAATTAGCAGGAAAGACATATACAGAGGGTTCTGAGATTTCTATCGATGGTACAACAGGTAACATCTATGACGGTCTTATCCCAACTGTAGATGCAACAATCGCCGGTGAGTTCGGTCGTGTTATGGCTTGGGCTGACAAGTACAGAACACTTAAAGTTCGTACAAACGCTGATACTCCTGCAGATGCTAAGAAAGCTCGTGAGCTTGGTGCAGAAGGTATCGGACTTTGCCGTACAGAGCATATGTTCTTTGAGGAAGACAGAATTGCTGCATTCCGTGAGATGATCTGCTCAGATACAGTAGAAGAAAGAGAAGAAGCACTTGCTAAGATTCTTCCTTACCAGCAGGGAGACTTCGAGGCTCTCTATGAGGCACTTGAAGGAAATCCTGTAACAATTCGTTTCTTAGACCCACCACTTCATGAGTTCGTTCCTACAGAGGAAGCTGACATCGAGAAGTTAGCAAAGGCTAAGAATAAGAGCGTAGAAGAAATCAAAGCTATCATTGATTCACTTCACGAGTTCAACCCTATGATGGGACATCGTGGATGCCGTCTTGCAGTAACATATCCTGAAATTGCTAAGATGCAGACAGCAGCAGTTATCCGTGCAGCAATCAATGTAAAGAAGAAACATCCAGACTGGACAGTAGAGCCTGAGATCATGATTCCACTTGTTGGAGAGGTTAAAGAGCTTAAGTATGTCAAGAAGGTTGTTGTTGAGACAGCAGACGCTGAGATCGCAGCAGCAGGCATCGATATGAAGTACGAAGTTGGTACAATGATCGAGATTCCAAGAGCTGCACTTACAGCTGATGAGATTGCTAAAGAGGCTGAGTTCTTCTGCTTCGGTACAAACGACTTAACACAGATGACATTCGGTTTCTCTCGTGATGATGCAGGTAAGTTCCTTGATGCTTACTATGATGCTAAGATTTTCGAGAGCGATCCATTTGCAAAACTTGACCAGACAGGTGTTGGTCAGCTTATGGAAATGGCTGTAGAAAAAGGAAAGAAAGTTCGTCCATCACTTCACTGCGGTATCTGTGGTGAGCACGGTGGAGATCCTTCATCAGTTGAGTTCTGCCATAAGATTGGTCTTGACTATGTGTCATGCTCACCATTCCGTGTGCCTATCGCAAGACTTGCAGCAGCACAGGCAGCTATCGCTGAGAAAGCAGCTAAATAATTATAGCTGAAAAAGTAGATTTTCGTAGAGATATTCTACAAAATATAGTGATTAAACAACATAGACCGTCAATGCACTAAGATTAGTGTGTTGGCGGTCTTTTTATTTTCAGGGATAAGTATTTTGGGGAGGAGTGTATGAAAACTGACTGATTACAGTATTGATGTGTTTAGCAATTATAAAAATAGGTATTTGATACTATTTTTTGAAATATTGATAAGTTGTAAAAATTGTGGAGTTTTTTGGATTATAGTATTTGCACATAAGATTAATTCGTGCTTATATTATAATCCATTATTGTTTTTAAGAGATAATTATTCATTTTTTCAAGGGGAATAGATAGTTTCATGTTAATGTCGTCGTCTGCCAGAAGTGCAACAGCAAAAAGATTTGCTTCAAATTCAATATTAGTCATAACATTAGAACTTGTCGTGGCAAAATAATTTATACACTGTTCATGTAATAACGCATGACCCAGTTCATGTGCACATAATATTTTTTTAGCTTTTTCACTGTATTTGTTATTGATTGATATTGTAGTTGGGTATCCTGGCATTTTAATAGTATGTGCAGTAAAATCTTTTACGCATGAATTTGTATGAATTACTGAAATACCAAGTCGTGTGGCTATTTCGTATGGGTCATTGATTTTCCAATTTTTCTTGATTGACCTAGCCATTTCAATTATATCCTGTGCTTTTATAAATCCCCCTGTGTTTATATATTTTTATATTTATAGCTTGCTATTTGAGAATAAGCCACGAATGGTGGTGGCACAGGGAGGAATAAATAAACTGAGGGAAAATGTTGATACGCTGTTGGTTATTCCTAATGAAAAGCTTCTTTCTATTTCGGAAAAGTCCCTCACATTATGTGATGCGTTTGAATTGGCGGACTCTGTACTGAAAGATACAATTTGTGGAATTTCAAATATTGTTTATAATTGTGGAAATATTAATATTGATTATAACGATGTTAAAACAACCTTGGAAAATAAGGGAACAGGTCATTTTGGAATAGGAACTGTTGAACGTGACGGGTCAATTATAGAAGCAGTAAAACAGGCGGTAAACTGTCCGTTGCTGGAGACAGATATTGCAGGAGCAGAAAATATTTTGATAAATACAAGCGGACAGATTTGCCTTAAAGATTTAGACGATGCTCTGAATTATATAAGAGAACTTGCAGGAGAAGAAGTAAACATTATATGGGGAACAGTGTCAGAAGAAGAGAGTGATAAAATTGTTGTATCACTTTTTGCAACAGGTATGCCGGAAAAGGAAGTAAGACATACGGCATTAGGAGAGCACATGGATAATCCGAACCGTAACAATATCGCACCTAAAAGAGATGATACGGAAGTTATACAGATACCGCCTTTTTTAAAAAGACATTCAATCAGATAAAAGAGAGGGAAAATAGACGGAAAGCTGCTCTGTTACTGTTTGTAGATTAAGTATAAACAGTAGAATTTTGAATATTTTAATATTGTCAAAGAAGCAGCAGAACTGATTGCAAATATAAAGTTGATACAAATTTTCTCATTGAAACAAAATGCCTGTTAGAATATAATGTGAAATATAATACTTTGTCAAGCTATAGTAATGAAAGTTAAGAATAAATAACAAACATAAGATGTCTGCTTGGCATAAAATTGAAGTTGTATAATCAATGAATAAACTGTGGAGGATGAAAATGATAACAGGCGAACTTAAGAATAAAATAGATAAAATATGGGAGATATTTTGGACGGGTGGTATTACAAATCCGCTTGATGTTATTGAGCAATTTACATATCTGTTGTTTATAAAGCAGTTGGATGATGTAGAGACAACTAAGGAAAATGAGGCAAATTTTCTGGGATTTGAATATGAGTCCATGTTTCCGGGGGATTGCCAGAAATATAGGTGGAGCAAGTTTAAAAATTTAGGCTCTGCCGATGAAATGTATGACCTTGTGTTGAACGGTGTATTTCCGTTTATTAAAAATCTGCATCAGGATGGCGAGTCGGCATATTCTAAATATATGGGTGATGCAATATTCAAGATACCGACAGCGGCAATGCTTTCAAAAATTGTTGATGGAATTGACAATCTCGGAATTGGTGACGAAAAAGATACCGACACTGACTCAAAGGGAGATTTATATGAGTATCTTTTGTCAAAAGTTGCAACGGCAGGAACTAACGGACAGTTTAGAACTCCGCGTCATATAATTAAGATGATGGTGGAATTAGTACAGCCAAATCCGGATGATGTGATAATCGACCCGGCAATGGGTTCAGCAGGATTTTTGATAGAAGCACAGGAGTACCTGCGAAAGTATCATGAGGAGTCATTTTATGATGAAGCATTTAAGGAACATTTTGCTAATCATATGTTTTATGGAAATGACATGGATAGAACAATGCTCCGCATCGGAGCGATGAATATGCTACTTCACGGAGTGGACAATCCTAATATTTCTTATAGGGATAGTTTATCCGAGCAAAATAAGGATGTTGAAAAGTATTCACTTGTACTGGCAAATCCACCATTTAAGGGAAGTTTGGATTATGAAGCTGTTTCGGCAGATTTGTTAAAGGTAACAAAAACAAAGAAAACAGAGTTATTATTTTTGGCATTGTTTTTGAGAATACTAAAAAAGGGCGGACGGGCAGCCGTTATCGTGCCGGATGGAGTGTTGTTTGGCAGCAGTAAAGCACATAAGCAGATAAGAAAAGAAATTATAGAAAATAATAAACTGGATGCAGTTATCTCTATGCCAAGCGGTGTGTTTAAGCCATATGCAGGAGTGTCAACTGCGATATTGATATTTACAAAGACCGGTTCGGGCGGAACAGACAAAGTCTGGTTTTACGATATGAAAGCCGATGGTTACAGTCTTGACGATAAGAGACAGGAAGTGAGCGAAAATGACATTCCGGATATAATTGACAGATTTAAAAATCTTGAAGGGGAAACAGAGAGGGAGAGAACTGAGCAAAGTTTTATGGTCGATTTTGACGAAATAAAAGCTAATGGATATGACCTTTCCATCAATAAGTATAAGGAAATAGTATATGAACCGGTTGAATATGAGCCGACGGATGTGATTTTTGGGAAAATTGAAAAGATAGAGAGTGAAATTCAGAAAGAAATGTCAGAATTGAAAAAGTTGTTAGAGTTGTGATGGAGGGGGGACGAATATGGACAAAGACCCATTTAGGGAATATACAAATATGCAGGACAGATAAGAGATTACAATGTTACAAAAAAGAATGGGTACTTGATGGTGCAACTGTTCAAAAAGGTATTCACGAAACTACTGAGTAACTTGAATTGTTTCTTAGAGATTTATTGTTGAATGAAAAAAATAAACTTAATAATCGAAATTTGGAGGTAAAAAACATGAGGAAACTCGATAATTTTATTGACATGATGACCGGACACTTTAATAACAAAGAGCAATTTGATAAGATGCAGAAAGAAGGTAAAATATATCCTTATGCAGAACACATTAATACAATCTGTAATGGAAAAATTTTGAACCTTCCTAAAGATTTTAATGGTAAATTTATTGTTGAGGAAAGCTACTATGAGACAAATGGGAAACGCCATGCTTCCCCGCATCTTTTCCTTATTACAGAGAGGGAAGATGGAATTGTACTGTCTTCTTATGAAATACCTGAAGGAGAAGATAAGAGTACATTTTCATATGGTTCTATGAAAAATGTTGATTACACTGAATTGAAAAAATCCGAAAAATTTACTCCTGCACTCTATCATGAAAAGGATGGAATCTGGGAAGGAGGCAGTATAAGCCAGTTTACTCCGGTAATGATGTTTAAGCTATGGGAAAAGTTTTCCGATAGCTGCCTGGAAGTATCTGAAAGCATGGAAATTAACGGAAAAAGAACTTTTGGATATGATGAACCAATTATTTATAAGCGAGCGTAAAGCGAGGGATGCTTCTTGACTGAAAGTCAAGAAGATGAGGTATAGA